>JAEEGG010003140.1_pt1 | contig 41529 bp, 30 predicted proteins | sample 9134161 | NCBI WGS metagenome assembly JAEEGG01 (sample SAMN16246543, study PRJNA631951) | gut metagenome | biome: gut microbiome; feature: rumen; material: CR-attached | host: Bos | place: Iran: Karaj | collected 2018-10 | reverse complement strand
TCTTCTTGCGGTTGCCGTAGCGCTGCATGAACTTGTCCACGCGACCTGCGGTGTCGACGAGCTTCTGCTTGCCGGTGAAGAAGGGGTGCGAGGTGTTGGTGATCTCGAGCTTTACCAGGGGATAGGTCTTGCCGTCGATGTCGATGGTCTCCTTGGTGTTAACAGTGCTGCGAGTGATGAAAACCTCCTCGTTAGACATGTCCTTGAAAGCAACCTCGCGATAGTTGCTGGGATGGATATCTTTCTTCATTTTTCGATATATCTTTAAATGTTAAACTTACAATATTTTGGCGGTGGTAAACGCCTCTTTTTTGTAATGGCGTGCAAAATTACAACGTTTTTCTGAACTGGAAAAACTTTTTCATTGTTTTTTCAATGTGCTGAGCAAAAAATCTCGGATATTTTGGGTTTTGAATGAAAATTATGTGTAATTTTGCAAGCTAATTTGAGTTAAAAGAAAATCTAGTATACGATATGGGCCTGTTTGGCAATCTATTTAAAACCAGGAAAGAGCAGGTGAAACTGTTCTATCAGACCGATGTTCATTGTCATATCCTGCCGGGTGTGGACCACGGTTCGCAGTCGATGGAGCAATCGTTGGATATGCTCCGAGCAGAAATGGAAATGGGTATCAATCACGTCATTCTCACTTCACATGTGACGGCAATGACATTTGAGAACACTCGTGAGAGTTTGATGGATGCTTTTCTCAAACTAAAGGATGCCGTGGTCGATGCCGGTCTTGACATCGAGCTGAGCCTTAGTGCCGAGTATCGCATGGATGAATACTTTGACAAGGAATATGCCGCCGACCATCTGATACCGATGCCCGGCAACCACATCCTGCTTGAGAACTCGTTCCAGCAAGAGTTGATGAACCTTGACGAGCTGCTGTTTGACATGCAAGTGAAGGGTTACAAGACTATTCTGGCTCATCCTGAACGTTATACGTACTATTCGCGCCGCCGCAAGCGCTATGATCAATTGCACAATGCCGGCGCACGCTTTCAGGTCAATATTCTGTCATTCACAGGATACTTTGGCGAGGAGGCCCGTGACAGTGCATTATGGTTTGCCCATAACGGCATGATTGACTATCTGGGCAGTGACATGCACAACGTGAAGCATGCCCACATCATCATGGACTATCTCAACTCCAAGGAGTGGAGGAAACTGAGCAAGGAAATTGAACCGACCGTCAAGAATGACATGATTACCTGGTAATTGTTTCATCAGGTTTTTCATAAGATACACGTCGCGGCATCATTATTGTTGATGTCGCGACGGCTTTATATGCTCCATCTTGCAGCAAGACATGAATGAGCCCCAAGAGTTTTCCAGTTCTTGGGGCTCATTATCATTAGCAGGGATTAATCATTACCATTCGTCGGTATAGGGATAGGTTCCAGGGACAAAGATATAGTTGCCTGTGATGTCATTAAACATCACTTGGTATTGTCCGGCGGGTACAGAAATGTTATCTCCTACAGCAGTTCCTGTCCCGTAAGGGAAAGAGTCGGTGCCCCAATAGGCCTCCCATACGCCGTGGACAAACTTGAGCATGGTGCCTGCCTCGGCATCGAGGGTGATGTACCAGTCATGATTCTCTTGGGCCCGTGGATTAACAGGTAACATGTATGTGTCTTCGTACATCCAACCATTGACGTCACCGGCAATACACATTGAAGAGTAAAGGGCTGGCTCTTCACCTGAATAAGGAAGAATGCTTACTTCACGTGTAGCTGTATTGAGCCTGACGGTGTAATAGCCATCCTCTTCAACGTGGAAGGATCCTCCGTTATTGTTGATTTGTTCACTGCGGTCAGCCTTAGACAAAGAGAAGTAATAGTTGGTCTTGAAGTATCCGGTACATTCGATGATGCCGTGACCATAGTCGTCATAGGAATAGCCTTGGATGGGATACAAGGGTTGTAAATCCACGCCGATGCTGCCACCACCGATACCCCATGGCGTGCTGCCGAATTCAGAACCAACCAGACCCCATAGTTCGATGCTCTTTTTGTCGCCCCAGTTGCCAATCAGCAAGTAATCGATCAAGGTCGTCACGTCAGAGATGTCGATGGCAGTATCCAAATTGCAGTCTGCAGCTGCCGTGGCGATGCTGCTGTTCGAACCCAACAGGTAGTCGATGAGGCTCGTGACATCATTAATGTCAACAACGCCGTCGCCGTTAACGTCACCGCGTTCGCCTTCAGGCGGGAAGTCTTCCTCGTTGATGCTCACGAATTTTTTCCAGGTGCCAGCGGCTTGATAAGCGGCTGTACAACCCGTGGGCACCGTCAGGTTAACATAGGTGTAATGGCTGTCCATGAAGGCCTCGTATTGATTGTGTGTCCTGGGGTCAAAATAAACTGCGCAGGTGGGTGGCGTTGTCGCTTTCACGATAAGTTCAGTCAAGTCGGGAACGTTGTTAAATGCCAAGTATCCCAACGATGTGAGAGTAGCTGGCAGTTCTGCTCTACACATAGCCGAGCAACCGGCAAAGGCGCTGTTTTCAATAGTCGTCACGCCATTAGGTACAACGATTTCTTCAAGACTGGTGTTATCGAAGAATGCTGAGTGTTGAATCAAGCGAAGCGATGTCGGCAATGTCACATGAGTCAATGTCTCGCCACCACGGAAAGCGCTGGCCATGATGACTTCGGTGCCATCGGGTACTGTATAGTCAGCTGCATAAGCACCAGGATAGGCGACAAGCGTTTTTCTGTCTTTGCTGAACAACACATCATCAATGCTGCGATATTTCTCGTTAAAGGGATTGACCGTGATGCTGGTGAGCGAGTTGCAGTAATTGAATGCTGTGTAACTGATGCTGTCAACGCTGCTGGGGATAGATATCGAAGTGATCGCGGTGTTTGACAATGAGAATTGCGAGATTGTTTTCAGTTTGTCACACAGGTATATCGAGCTGAGGGAAGTGCAGCCATAGAAAGCATAATCCCCAATGACCGTCAATTGATACGGCAGTGACATAGATGTCAATGCAGTACACTTGTCAAACGAGTGGTTGCCGATGCTTTGTACACAATATGGCATCGACACAGAAAGGAGTGATTGGCAATTGTAGAAGGCACGTTCACCAATAGCGTTCACTTTGTAGCTAACGCCGTTGTGAGTGACATTTTCCGGTATTTCAACGTTGCCGCTGTAACTGTTGTAATTGGTGTTTCGATAAGTGACAGTGGCCGTTGAGCCGTCGTCGTTGATGTAATAATAAATGCCATCGGCTACAAAGGTCGTGCCTGTTTGTTCTATTGTGTTGAAGTTGGACCAGTAAGTCGCTTCCTGATAGGCGCTGAGTGAAGCCTGAGGCACCGTGAGTGTAGCGTTGTTGTAGTGTCGTGTCATGAAGGTGTTTGACTCGATGACAGGAGGTGTGGTTGCCATGCTATTGACGCCGATTAGTGAAGAGCAATTGTTGAACGCGTTAGCACCAATGCTTGTGAGTCCAGAACCCAAAATGACTGATTCCAGCGACGTGCAGTAATAGAAAACGCTCTGTTCAAGCGAGGTGACGGCATTGGGGATATTCATCTGAGTCAGACCAATGCAATTGTAAAAAGCAGATTCACCTATGGATTGAAGCGTCTCGGGTAATCCCAAAGACGTCAAATTCTTGCAGAAACACATAGCATAAGGACCAATCTCAGTTAAGCCCTCGCCCAAAGACAGGTAAAATAAGTTCTCGCATCCATAAAACGCGCGCTCACCGATTGTGGTGACTGTTGATGGTACATATACAGAACTAAGTTGTTTGTTGTAATAGAAAGCGTAGTTATCGATGCTCATCACCCTGTAGGTGTCATCTCCGTAGATGACATTTGACGGGATGCTTACAGTGCCCGTATAGTCTGTGCTATCGTACGACTGTTCATCGATTGAACGCACAACAGCGACAGTCTTGTTGGTTGAACTGGTAATCTTATAAAAGATATCATTATACACGAAGTCGAAGTTTGCAGCTTTGATGGAAGAGAAATTCTTCCACTCAGTTGCATTTTTGTAAGCAGTGAGCGAGGAGCGGGGAACAACCAGCGTGGCATTGTTGAAGCAGGTAAAAGTCTCGTCGTAGATTGTGGGTGGCGTCGAGACAAGGCAGAAGACCTTTTCGATATTATAGTCATACCGGAAAGCACAGTGCCCGATTGACGTGACACTTTCAGGAATGAAAACACGTTTCAGTTCTGTGCAGAAATCAAATGCCCATCCTCCAATTTGTGTCACTGTGCCAGGTATCTCAATCTCTGTCAGCTGATGGCAGTCGCCGAATGCTCCGTCTCCAATAGTGGTAAGTGTGGATGGGAAAAAGCTGCTGGTGAGTACCGTTTGTTCAGAACTGGACGGGAAACAAATCAATTTGGTTTTGTTCTTGTTATACAGTGCATCGTTGTAGCATGAGAATTGTTTGTTGTTCGGGTCGACTTCAAATTTGATGATGGCATTGCCTCCGCCAAACGCATAGTCGCCAATCGAAACGATTTTGTCCGACAAGAAGAAATAATAGTTCCCATTGGACCCATACAGGTTTGTACAACTATAGAAGGCATAGGCACCAATCCAGGTGATGGAGTTTGGGATTCTGACAGTTGCCAGACTGGTGCATCCAGCAAAGGCATGATCACCAATGCCTGTTACGTTATAGGTGGTGCCATTGTAAGTGAAAGAAGAAGGAATGACCACGTTGCCGCTGTAGGAAGCTACCCCTTGCTCGCTTTCATAGGTCACTGTGGCTTCTTCGCCCCATACATTGTAATAAATTCCATCAACTTTCATGTCATAGGACCACACATTGAATGCTGTGGTTAAGCATAACAATGCTGCCAATAGTTGACGAGTAAATGTTTTTGTTGCCATTTTGCAAAGGATTTGAGAGGTTATAATTCTGTATTATTTCCACAAATATAGACATAATATTGAAAACTGCAAAATGAAAAAAAGAAAAAATGAAATCTTGACGTGCTTGCGCATGGAAGATTCCATTTCAAAAAATCGTTAGGTCACGATGTGGACTATGATGCGTCGCGCATGTCTTCCGGCAAATCTTGCTGGATGATGGCTCGGCATTCATGGCTCACTTGGGCGATGTCGTTGCCGCCGGTGTGTTCGATGGGTTTGTGGAAGGTGAGCGTGATGGTGCCGGGAGTGACGTTGAATGTCGTGCGCGGCATTACCTTGTAGCTGCCGTCGATGGTGATGGGCACAACGGGAAGTCCGAACTCCAAGGCCAGTTTAAAAGCACCGTTCTTGAAAGGTCCCATGAGACCACTGTCGGTGCGGCGCCCCTCGGGGAAGACGACGATCGACATGCCGCCATGCAGTTTCTTCTTTGCGGCCGCCATGGTGTCGCGCAGGCCCTGTGTCGAGTGGGTGTCCACCAAGATGTGGCCTGCCATGCGGCAGGCTGTGCCAATGATCGGGATGTTGGTGATGCCCTTGCGCATCATCCACTTGAAGTTGTGGCCCAAGTAACCATAGATGGAGAAGATGTCATAGGCTCCCTGGTGATTGGCGACAAACACGTAGCTCGTCTCATGGTCGATGAGTTCGCGGCCCACGACCTTAACCCGCACCAGATGAATCCAGCACCATACACGCGCCCACCATTTGGCAGGGAAATATCCCCAATAGTCCTGATTGAAGAGACAGCCAATGATGGTGATGATGGCCGTGATGATGCTGTAAACCAGCATGATGGGTGCTGCGATGCACCACTGATAGATGCGATACAGATAAATCATGGTCTCTAGGTGTTAGTTAGGAATGATGTAGCAGCGGCCACAAAAAATACTTACCCCAGGATAATATTCAGACCCTGGGGCAGGACTGTTCAAGGTTTAAGGTTTACTTCTCCTCAGCCTCCACTTCGGGAGCGATGAGTTTGTAACCTTTACCGTGGATGTTGATGATCTCGATAGTGGGATCGTCTTTGAGTTTCTTGCGCAGCTTGGTGATGTACACGTCCATCGAGCGGGCATTGAAGTAGTTGTCGTCGATCCAGATGGTCTTGAGGGCGAAATTGCGCTCTAGGATCTCGTTCATGTGTGCGCACAGCAGGCTCAGCAGCTCGCTCTCCTTGGTGGTGAGGTTGTCGCTGCGGTCGTCGGTGAAGAGCACTTGGCGCTGTGTGTCGAAAGTGAACTTGCCGATCTTGTAAACAGTGACCTCTTTACCCTTTTTGCCCTTGACACGGCGCAGGATGGCCTCGATGCGCAGCACGAGCTCCTCCATCGAGAACGGCTTGGTGATGTAGTCGTCGGCACCAATCTTGAAGCCCTCGAGGATGTCCTCTTTCAACGCTTTGGCGGTGAGGAAAATGATGGGCACGTCACTGTTGACGGCGCGTATTTCCTGTGCGAGCTGATAACCGTCCTTTTTGGGCATCATCACGTCGAGCAGACAGATGTCATACTTGCCCTTGAGAAAAGCCTTGTAACCGGCTTCACCGTCGGCAAACAGTTCGGCTTTATAGCCCTTGTCCTCCAGGTACTCACGGGTGAGCGTTCCCAGATTCTCGTCATCTTCGCATAAAAGAATTCTCAGTTTTTCTTCCATAATGATCTTTATTTATATAGTGGTAATGTGATAATGAATTTCGATCCATGATTCAATTCGCTCTCGGCTCGAATGCTGCCGCCGAAGAGGTCTATCATCTTGTGCACATAGGCCAATCCCAGCCCAAAGCCTTTCACGTCGTGCAGATTGCCAGTTGAAACGCGGTAGAATTTTTCGAAAATCTTTTTCAAGTCTTCTCGTTTCATACCGATGCCGTTGTCGGCGACCGTGATTTGGATGTGGTCCTCGTCGGGATTCACTGTGGTGACAGTGAGTTCGGGAGGCACATCCTCGCGGCGGTACTTGACGGCATTGTCCAGCAGATTGAAAATCACGTTTGTGAAGTGCATGCGGTCCACGTTGATGATGGGGTCCTCGGCATCAAGGTTGGCGTTGATGTGTCCGCCGTATTTCTCGACCTTCAGCTTAAAGGTGTTGATGACACTGTAGATGTTGGCATTGGCGTCTTCTTCCTCAAGACGCATGGTGGCGTTCTTGCGGTCGAAAAGCGAGAGTTGCAGCACTTTCTCGACCTGGAAGCGCAGACGCTTGGTCTCGTCGTTGATGACGCCCGAGACGTGCTTGAGCATCTCGGGACTCTTGCGCACACTGTCATCGTTGAGCATCTGAGCGGCAATCGAGATGGACGAGATGGGTGTCTTGAACTCGTGTGTCATGTTATTGATGAAGTCGTTCTTGATTTCGCTCAACTTCTTCTGCCTGAAGGCCACGGTGATGGTGTACAGGAACACGCCCAGCAACAGGAATGTGAATGCCAGCGAGGGCACCAGGAACTTCACTGACGAGAAGATGTAGTCACTCTTGTTGGGGAAGGTGATATTGAGGGTGTTCTGTTTGCTCTTGGGATCGTTGGGGAAGAGCACCTGTGTGTAAACGTCTTGCTGTGACATGGGCGAGTAGCCTTCGGTCTTGTAGACGACACCATTGGAACGACTCACGATAGCGAATTCGAACGGCAGCGTCAGCCCGTTGAATTCCAGTTCGGAGCGCAGATAGTTAGCCACTGTAGCGCTGTCGGCACGCTCTTGGATGGGGCGGTCGCTGGAGTGGTTGAGGATGGTGAGAATCACCTCGTTGAGCAGGCTTTTTTGATACAGGTACTGTCCCTTGAGGATTTCTTGCTTGCGCTGGTAACTGTCATTCAAGTCTTTGAGCGTGTTTCGGTTGGCGGGACGCAGGTTGGCGGGGTCCTCGGTATTGAGTGTCGTGTCGATGGACGCCTCGTGACGGTCGCTGAAGCTGAAACTTTCTTGACCGATGCCTGAGTACATCTGCTCTGCTTCGGCAAGGTCCTTGTCAAGGAAGTATTTCGTTTCGTTCTGTTCCAGCATGGTCGAGACGCTGTACAGGCTGCGCATCACAATCTCGCTGAACTGGCTGTTGCGCATTGCTACCATCTTCTCGAGATATACAATCTGCATGGCGAGTAAGCCCAGCAAGGCAATCGCCATCACGATGGTCAATATCCATATAGTTGATCTCTTCATGAGAGTTATCGTCTATTACAAAACTATGTTTTTAACAATCAACGGCAAAATTAACACTTTATTGTGAAAATCCAAAATTATTTGTCACTTTTTGCTCAAAATTTTGGAGTCAAATGTTAATTTTCCCACTTTCTGAGCCAAATGGGACAATGAATAAAAAGGATAGTATAGATCCCGACGGGATCATGTGTATATAAATAATGAGCGCCCCATTACGGGGTGCTCATTATTATATAAGGATTGTAACGGGATATTAATCCTCGTCCTGCTTGCTCTCCTCGTACTCCTTGAGCAGCTGAGCCTGCACGTCGGCGGGCACGAGCTCGTAGCTCGAGAACTTCATGTTGAACGAAGCGCGGCCACCCGAGATTGAGCTCAGGGCGGTGCTGTAGCTCGACATCTCCTTCAAGGGGATGCGTGCCTTAACGCGCTCCATGCCATTGGCGCTCGACATGTCCATCATGATGCCGCGGCGGCCCTGCAGGTCGCTCTGTACACCACCCATGCAGTCACCGGGCAACAGGATCTCAACGTCATAGACGGGCTCCAGAACCTTGGGGTTAGCATCACGGAATGCGGTGGAGAAGGCGTTACGGGCTGCCAGACGGAAGGAGATTTCGTTACTGTCAACCGGGTGCATCTTACCATCGTAGATGCAGACGCGAACGTCACGAGCGTAGCTACCGGTCAAGGGACCCTGCTCCATGCGGTCCATGATACCCTTGACGATAGCGGGGATGAAGCGTGCATCGATGGCACCACCGACGATACAGTTATAGACAACCAGCATACCGCCCCATTCCATGGGGATTTCCTGCTTGTCCTTGATGTTCATCTTGTACTCCTGGTTACCGAACTTGTAGGTGTCGGGTTCGGGCATACCCTCGCGATAGGGCTCCACAATCAGGTGAACCTCACCGAACTGACCTGAACCACCAGACTGCTTCTTGTGGCGATAGTCGGCACGTGCGGCCTTGGTAATGGTCTCGCGGTAGGGGATGCGGGGCTCCTGGTACTCGATCTGGATCTTATCGTTGTTCTCGATGTTCCACTTGAGGGTGCGCAGGTGGAATTCGCCTTGACCTGAAACGATGGTCTGACGCAACTCCTTGCTCTGCTCGATCAACAGCGTGGGATCCTCCTCGTGCATGCGGTTGAGGACAGCACCCAGCTTCTCGGTCTCGCTCTCGTTGAGGGCGCGGATGGCGCGCTGGTACTTGGGAGCGGGATAAGCGATGAAGTCAAACACGTGCTCGCAGCCCTTCTCGTTGAGAGTGTTGCCGCAGCGAACGTCTTTCAGCTTCACGGCAGCGCCGATGTCTCCAGCATGGATCTCGTCGATCGGGGTCTTGTTCTGACCGCAAACCACGTTGATCTGAGCCATGCGCTCCTTGCTGCCGCGGTTCATGTTAGTCAGGTCGGCACCAGCCTTGAGGGTACCGCTCATCACCTTGAAGTAGGAAACCTCACCGATGTGGCTCTCGACAGAGGTCTTGAAGAAATAGATGCTGACGGGACCGTTCTCGTCGTAGGGAACCTCGTCGCCGTTAGTGTTCTTGGGAGCGGGCATCTCGGTCACGTCGGGCACGATCAGGCTCATGGTCTCGAGCAGACGGTCGGTGCCGATGTTCTTCTCGGCGCTGATCAGTGCCACGGGGAAGATGCTGCGGTCAACCATACCCAGGCGGATACCCTTGATGGTCTCCTCCTCGGTAAGGGTCATCTCGTCCAGGAACTTCATCATGAGCTCCTCGTCGTTCTCGGCAGCCATCTCGAGCAGTGCCATGTGGTACTCCTCGGCCTTGTCGGCATGAGCGCCGTCGATGTCGCTTACGGTAGCCTTGCCGCCGTCCTTGGGCCAAGTGTACTGCTTCATGGCGAGCACGTCAACCACGCTGTCGAAACCGGGGCCGGCATTCACGGGGAACTGCAGGGCGACAACCTTGTTGCCGTAGGTCTCATGCAGTTGGTTATAAACGTTGTCAAAGTCGCATTTCTCGTCCTCGAGGCGGTTGATGACAAACATGAGGGGCTTGCCGATGCGCTCCACGGTGCGGAAGTTGTTCTGGCAACCTACATCAACGCCATTACGTCCGTCAATGACGAGCGCGGCGGTGTCGGTAACGCTCAGTGCAGTCACAGCGTTGCCCACAAAGTCATCACTACCCGGGCAGTCAAAGAAGTTGAGCTTCTTGCCGTTCTTCTCAGCATAGAAAACGGTTGAAGACACAGAGTAACCGTACTCTTTCTCAACGGGGGTGTTGTCACTCACGGTGTTACCGCCATCAACGGTACCCCTGCGGCTGATTGTGCCGCCCTCAAGGAGGATAGACTCGGTAAGAGTGGTCTTACCAGCACCCTTGCCACCGACGAGAGAGATGTTCTTGATCTCGTTTGTTTTGTAAACCTTCATTAGTCGATTTTGTTGTTAAATAGTTGTTATATAGTGAATTGTTGTTTTTATTCGCTAAATCAGCGTGCAAAATTAGTCATTTTTGCTGTGAATCACAACATTATTAAAAAGAATTTTATTAACAAAATCAAAATAGGGATATGAAAAGCATTTCTTTGGTGCTTTGGGACATAAGAATTAGCGGGATTGATTAATTTTGTGCCTTGATTGATACCTATGGCCGGAGTTTATGTCCATATCCCGTTTTGTGCGAGTCGTTGCTCCTATTGCGACTTCTTCTCGACGCTGAATCTTGCCAACGCCGGCGAGCGATATGTTGATGCCCTTATCGCTGAGTCGCTGCTGCGTTGTGACGAACTGCAGGGAGAGCCGGTCAGAACGCTTTATCTGGGTGGAGGCACGCCGTCCCAGTTGCCTGTCTTGTTGCTTGAACGGCTGGTTTCGGGGCTGAGGGGCGTGCTTGACTTGAGTGGCCTGGAGGAATTCACAATCGAGGCAAACCCTGACGATGTCACACCGGAGTGGTGCGCAGCGTTACCGCCCTTGGGCGTGAACCGCGTGAGCATGGGCGTGCAGTCGTTCGAGGATTCCATCTTGCGTTTCATTGGCCGCAGGCACACGGCGCGGCAGGCTGTTGAGGCTGTCGGCAACCTGCGTGCGGCGGGCATTGACAATATCAGCATTGACTTGATTTATGGCTTGCCAGGTCAGACCATCGCCTCGTGGACCGACTCGGTGCGACAGGCCTTAGACCTACGCCCACAGCATATTTCGGCCTACGGGCTCACCTATGAAGAGGGCACACGGCTGTGGCGCCAACGTGAATGTGGCGAGGTGGTTGAGGTGCCTGAGGAGCAGTGCCTGGAGATGTATCGCATCCTTGTCGATGAATTGCTGGCCGCCGGTTATGAGCACTATGAGATTTCCAACTTTGCGCTGCCAGGCTGTCATTCGCGTCACAATTCGTCCTATTGGAACGACACACCCTATTTGGGCTTGGGGGCTGCTGCCCACAGTTACGATGGTCGCATCAGGCGTTATAACCCTCACGACCTGCAGCGCTACATCGTTCTTGTTTTGGCTGGGGAAACGGCTTGTGAGCAGGAAGAGTTAACCCGATGGGAACGCTATGACGAGCGTGTGATGCTGGGCCTGAGAACATCGCGAGGTGTGGATGCGGCTCGCTTGCGAGAAGACTTTGGCGACGAGGCATGGCGCCATTTCGTTCGTGAGGCGGAACACCACATCGCTGCAGGAAATCTGCAGGTGTCGACAGACGGGCAATATGTGCTCACCAGCGAGGGCATCATGCTCAGTGACAGTGTGATGCGTGACCTCATGTGGGATGAATAATGTCAGATGAGGTGATTTTGCTTGGGTTTTATCCGAGCCACAGGCTCGGACTCCATGACAATCTTTCAACAGGGAGACGGTGCTAGAACTCTTCGAGGATGTCTTTCAGTAAAATGGCGAGTGGGCCTTGAGTTTGCTCGGCTTCGACAATTGCTTTGAGCGAAGCGTTAGCCTGTACCTTTCCTAGCAGTATCAGGTTGAGCATCAGGCGGTAGCCGGTGTATTTCAAAAGTGGGTGCTCATCAGCGATGAGTTGACGAAACAATGTATCGGCGTCCTTGATGTTGCGCAGCAATTTGTGGCACAGGTTGTCGGCGATTTCGACCGTCTCGACACTCTGGCACCATTCCAGGGCCTTATCGATTGTCATCAGCAGGGCAGGGTAGAGCATGGGGGCTGCGAGTCGGCACTCGCGGGAGTTGGTGTCGTTCCACAGTTCTTGGGCGAGAGCCTTCAGGGTTTTGTTGTCGTTGATGCTCTCACGCTGCCGTTGCGCTATGTTCATGATGTCCACGAGCAGGCAGCCCATGATCATGTTGTGAGGGTCGCCAGCCTTGCGCAGCTTATCGGCCACAATCCCGTTACGAAAGGCAAAAAACTCCTTCCGCATATTCCTCACTATTTCTTGTATCTCTGAATTCATTTATAATAAACTTTGCGCCTTAGTGTGGTGCCAGTTTCCCGGCAAGGAAGCGTCCTGTGTAACTCTCCTTGCACTGGGCAACCTGTTCTGGCGTGCCGGTGACGACGATTTGTCCGCCGTTTTCCCCGCCTTCGGGTCCCAGGTCGATGATGTGGTCGGCGCACTTGATGACATCCAGGTTGTGCTCGATGATGACCACCGTGTGGCCGTTGCCGATGAGCTGGTCGAACGAGCGCATCAGCGTGTTGATGTCGTGGAAGTGCAGTCCCGTCGTCGGCTCATCGAAGATGAACAACGTGTTGCCCTGCCGTTCGCCGCTCAGGTAGTAGGCCAGCTTGACACGCTGGTTCTCGCCGCCCGACAGGGTCGATGACGATTGCCCGAGTTTGATGTATCCCAGTCCCACGTCCTGCAGCGGCTTCAGGCGTCGCACGATCTTGTGCTCGTTGTAGGTGTTCGTCTCGTTAAAGAACTCGATGGCCTGGTTGACTGTCATGTCGAGCACGTCGCTGATGGTACGGTCACGGAAGGTCACATCAAGGGCGTTGCGGCTGAAGCGTTTGCCCTTGCAGGCCTCGCAGGTCAGCGTGATGTCGGCCATGAACTGCATCTCGATGGTGATGGTGCCTTCGCCCTTGCATTCCTCGCAGCGTCCGCCAGGCGAGTTGAACGAGAAGAAACCGGCGTTATAGCCCATCTGCTTGGACAGTTGCTGTTGGGCAAACAATTGGCGTATCTCGTCAAAGGCCTTGAGGTAGGTTGCGGGATTGCTGCGCGTGCTTTTGCCGATAGGTCCCTGGTCGATGAATTCCACCGCTTGCAAGCGACTCAGGTCTCCGCCGATGCCGCTGTGGCTGCCGGGGGCGTCGGCTGTCTGGTCGTAGTTGCGTGCCAGGGCAGGGTAGAGGATTTTGCCCACCAGGGTCGATTTGCCCGATCCGCTCACACCGGTGACGACAGTCATCACACCAAGCGGGAACTTGACGTTGATGTTCTTGAGGTTGTTTTGTGTAGCGCCCTTGAGCTCGATGTACTGGCTCCACTTGCGGCGTGTCTTTGGCACCGGGATGGAAAGGGCGCCAGTGAGGTATTTGGCCGTGTAGCTGTTGGTGGCTTGCGACAGTTGATCGACAGGTCCCTGATAGGTGATTTGGCCGCCGTTGCGTCCGGCGTCAGGCCCCACGTCTATCAGATAGTCGGCACTGTTGATGATGTCCTCGTCATGCTCCACAACCACCACGGTGTTGCCCAATTGCTGCAGCATGTGCAGCACGTGAATCAGCCGGTGAGTGTCGCGCGGATGCAAGCCGATGGACGGCTCGTCAAGGATGTATACCGACCCGACGAGCGAACTGCCCAGGGCAGTCGCCAGATTGATGCGCTGGCTTTCACCACCTGACAGGGTTGCCGACACGCGGTCCAGCGTCAGGTAGCCCACACCGACGTCGCACAGGTACTCAAGACGGCAGTTGATTTCGGTGAGCAGACGTTTGGCGACAATGGAGTCGGTCTCGTCGAGCTGCAGCGCTTTGAACCATTGTGCCAGGTCCTTGACGGGCATGCGCACCAGTTCACCGATGGTCTTGCCGCCCACCTTGACGTAATTTGCCTGAGGTTTGAGCCTCGTGCCGTGGCAGTCAGGACAAACGGTCTTGCCGCGGTAGCGGGCCAGCAGCACGCGGAACTGAATCGCATAGGACTTGCTCTTCACCCACTCAAAGAAACCGTCGATGCCTTTCCACTCATTGTCACCCGTGCCATGCCACAGCAGGTCGAGCTGTGATGGCGTCAGTTCGTTATAGGGTTTGTGGATGGGAAAATCGTGCTGTGCGGCCACATGGATGAAGGCGCGTTTCCATTCGCCCATGATTTGCCCGCGCCAGCACATCACCGCGTCGTCATAGACCGAGCGGCTCCGGTCGGGCACGACCAGATTCTCGTCGATGCCGATGACATTGCCAAAGCCCTCGCAGGTGGGGCACGCCCCAACAGGATTGTTGAAGTTGAACATGAGGTCGCTGGGCTCCTCGAAGGTCATCCCGTCCAGTTCGAAACGTTTGGAAAACCGTTGTTCGCTGATGGTTCCGTCCTGCTGCCACACGACAACGATGCACTCGTCCTTGCCCTCGTAGAAGGCGGTTTGCAGCGAGTCGAGCAGGCGCATCTCGTCGTCGCGGTTGTGTGTCACCGCCATGCGGTCGATGAGTAGCCGGTAGTGATGATTCTCGATGGGTCCCTCGACAGCCATGACCTGGGAAATGTCCACAAATTGATAGTCACGGTTGACAAGTCGGGAGTAGCCTCCCTTGATGAGGATGTCGAGCTGAGTCCTCAAGTCACGGCCTTCGGGTACATGAATCTCGGTCAGCAAAGCGATGCGGGTGCCGTCAGGCTGCGTGTTGATGTAGTCGATAATGTCGTTTGAAGTGTGCTTTTTCACGATTTGGCCTGAAACCGGTGAAAAAGTCTTGCCCACACGGGCAAACAGGAGCCTCAGGTAATCATAGATCTCGGTGCTCGTGCCCACTGTGCTGCGCGAGTTGCGTGTCACGGTGCGCTGCTCGACGGCGATGGCGGGCGGCAGGCCACGGATAAAGTCGCAGTCGGGCTTGGTCATGCGGCCCATGAACTGGCGTGCATAAGATGACAGGCTCTCCACGTAGCGGCGCTGCCCCTCGGCATAGAGCGTATCGAAGGCCAGGGATGACTTGCCTGAGCCCGACAAGCCTGTCACGACGACAAATTTGCCGCGCGGAATCGCCACGTCAACATTCTTGAGGTTGTTGACGCGGGCTCCCTTGATGATGATGTTTCCTTCTGTCGCCATTGCCAATAAATTGAGCCTGCAAAGGTACGGCTTTTTCACGAGAAAAACAAATTATGCGAGCTGGCGCTCGCAGATTAGAGATTAGTGGTTAGTTAGGAGTTAGAAGTTAGGAATTATTGGCATCCGCTTCCTGCTTCGAAACCACGAATTATTCTGATTTATCTGAATGAGGCTGTGTCATAATTCTGGCCTAGAACTTTGATCGGCCTAACGGCCGAGAAATTAAACAAAATTAAAGTTAATTTTTTATACGAATTTTTGCTTAATTTCTCCGTGCGCAGCACGGATCACATAACAGGCCGTGAATTATGACACAGTTCCTGTTGTCTTTTCTTTGTTTGTTTTTGTTGTTTTTACGTTGTTGCCAGGCGGACGGAATGGTGTGTTTTTTGGTGCCGTTGTCATGTTTTTTTTGAAATTATTTGCCTGAATTAAAAAAATGGAGTAATTTTATTGCCCGAATCAAGCGTCACGGCACGCATGTGGCACGATAATTGCTTGATAGAACATTACTAAGACATTATTAACTGTTTAATTAGCTTTTAGAATAATATGAAACCGATTAACATTGTTATGGCAGTTGTGGGCGGTGCAATCGCCGGCGCTGCAGTGGGTCTGCTTTTTGCCCCCGAGAAAGGTGATGACGTTCGCAAGCGCATCGCTGATGCCCTGCGTGAACAAGGCGTGAAACTGAAAGGTACAAAACTGGACAACCTGGTAGATGACATCGCCGAGGAGATAAAAGACAAGTTGGATTAATAACCTGATTAACAATAGATTGAGACAATGAAAGGATTAAGTGTATTATATGCGTTCCTGGGTGGTGCCCTGGTTGGCGCATCGGCTGCTATCCTGTTTGCTCCCGAGAAGGGCTCCGACCTGCGTTCTCGCATCAAGGAGATGCTCAAGAAGAACGGCATCGACTTCAGCGACGATGAGGTGGAGCAGCTGGTGAAGCAAATCAGCGCCCAGATTGAGGACTGACAAAATTGCACACTTTATTGACAGGTGGTGTCACCCTGTAGTGACACTGCCTGTGATGAAGTGCGTTGTTGCCAGTGCCAACAAAAACAGAGAGATAGAGGACGATCCTAACCCCTAAACCTCAAGGACGCGTTGAGCGGGCCTGAATACAATGTATGAACGAGATAGATTATAAAAAACTGTTTACCGAGGCGCGTAAGTATTTCTCGCTCGAGTGGGATTACACCAAGCTCACTGCTGTGGAGAAGCTGGCCGTGCTGCTGTCGGCAACGGCATTTGTCGCTGTGGTCATCATCATCGCAACGTTTGTGGTGCACCACCTGTTCACGGCGCTCGTCGGCGTGCTGGCGTCGGCACTCGGATGCTCGTGGGGCGCGCACTTGATTGCTGCCGGCATACTGCTGATATTGTTGCTGGTGGTGTTCGCTTTCAAGAAACAATTGATTGTCGATCCCGTGGCGCGTTTTGTGAGCAAGTTGTTCCTTAAACCTGGAGACAATGAGTAACGAGTCCCTCAATAACACTGCGGGCAACACATTGCCCCTGACCGATGCCCCCGAAGACTGGCGCGGCATGACGCTTGACGAGCTGCGGCGTGCCCGTGGCAAGGCGCTTGTTCGCCGTGAGGTGGGCCGGGCGTCGATGCAGTATAACATCGATGGCATGAAAAGCAATGTCGCCGCCAATGGCGTGCGTGCGCTCATGTTCAGCTCCGATACCGTCAGCCACTTGAAGACAGCGGACTATGTGCTGTTGGGCTTCAGGCTCGTGCGTTGGCTCATCAGTCTGCGCGGCAATCGTCGTCGCCGCCGCTGAAAAACCTCGTCGACAAGAGGTGAGAAAATCAAGAAAACAGCCCGAAATCGGCTAAAAATTTCAGTTTTTTCTAAAAAAAAGTTGTTGTTTTTTTGATTTTGCCTATATTTGCAGCCCGAAATCGTGTGATTTCGCACCAGAGAGATTATTAACATTAATGATATTATATAACTAAAACAGACTGCCTATCGACAAACATTACTCATTATTGACCAAAAATAAATAGTAATGAAAATGTATAAGGACAAGAGCGATGAGCAACTCATTTCGCTGTATGTCGATGGGAACAACGAGGCCTTTGATTCGCTGCTGGAGCGACACAAAGACCGTGTTTACATGTATATATATCACGCGGTGAAGAACGAAGAACTCGCCGACGACATTTTCCAGGACACCTTTGTCAAGGCCATCATGACCATCAAGCAGGGACGCTACGTCGAGAACGGGCATTTCCCGGCATGGATCACACGCATAGCCCACAACCTGATCATCGACTACTACAGGCAGGTGAAGTCCGAGAACCTGCAATCCACCGACGACGAGGACGTGAACATCCTTAACCGCAAGGAACTGTCGGACGGCACGATTGAGGACAATCTGGTGACTACTCAGATACACAACGACATTCGCCGCCTGGTGCGCGCATTGCCCGACAGCCAGCGCGAGGTGCTCGTGATGCGCTACTACAAGAACATGAGTTTCAAGGAGATTGCCGATACCACCGGCGTGAGCATCAATACCGCTTTGGGCCGCATGCGCTATGCCATCCTGAACATGCGCCGCATGGCCGACGAGCACAACATCGTGCTCACCCTGTAACTTCGCTCCCATCACGGGGAAAAAAACAGGCACAACAAGTGCAATGGCTCGCCAGGGCAGATTTGCATTTGTTGTGCTTATTGTTTTCATTTTAAATATATTACTTTCTTTTTTTTGCGATTTTCGGCAGGAAATTTTGTGTATCGTGGTAAAAGTAGTACCTTTGCAGCCGCTTTTGAGAGAACAAAACATTTAACAGACAATACAAACCAAGTAATGAACGTAAGTTTTGAACAGATTGACGCGGTGAACGGACTGCTCACCGTTGACATTAAGAGAGATGATTTTGCGGCTGATGTTGCTAAGGAAGTGTCCAAGATGGGCGTACGCCACCCGTTGAAGGGTTTCCGTCCCGGAAAGGCCCCCAAGTCGTTGCTGATGAAGTTCTACGGTCCCAGTGTGACTGCCGACGTGGTTGATCGCATGGTGGGTCACGCGATGTATGACTACATTCGTGAGAACAAGTTGCAGGTGCTGGGTGAGCCTCTGCCCAACGAGAGCACCCAAGTTGACCTGATGAACGACGACGAGATGGCATTCAAGTTTGACCTGGGTCTTGCTCCTGCCATCGAGTTGAAGCTCAACAAGCGCATCAATGTGCCCTATTATAATATTGAGGTGACCGACCAGATGGTCGACGATGCCATTGCCCATGACCGCAAGCGCCTGGGCACCCTCGTCGATGGCGAGGTGAGCGACAAGGAGTCGATGCTGCGTGGCTCGATGATCGAGCTTGACGAGCAGGGTAACGACAAGGAAGACGGCATCAAGGTGGAGCGCACGGTGATCTCGCCGCGCTACATGGTTGATGACGATGAGGCCGCCAAGTTTGTCGGCGTCAAGGTGGGTGACACCTTCACCTTCAACCCCCACAAGGCCAACAACGGCAACATCGCCGAACTGGCTGCCATGCTCAACGTTGACCGCAACCAGGCCGACGTGAAGAGTGACTTCCGCGTGACCATCGAGGAGATCAAGGTGAACAAGGAGGCTGAAATGAACGAGGAGTTCTTCAAGGGCGTTCTGGGTGCCGAGAGCGAGGTCAAGGACGAGGCCGCCTTCCGCGAGGCTGTTCGTGAAATGATCAAGCAGGCTAATGTTCCCGAGAGCAACTACCGCTTCACCGTTGACGCCCAGCGCATCCTGACCGAGAAGGCAGGTGATCTGCAGTTACCCGAGGAGTTCCTGAAGCGTTTCCTCAAGGTTCGCCGCGTGCAGGACGAGAAGGAGAACACCGAGGTGACCGACGAAGAGGCCCAGAACATGTTCAAGCAGTTGCGCTGGCAACTCGTCAAGGACTATCTGGCTCAGGAACTGGGCATCAAGGTCGAGAAAGAGGACATCGACACCGCAGCCTTCATCTTTGCCCAGCAGCAGCTGTCGCAGTATGGCATCTACAATGCCCCCGAGGATCTCATCCGCCAGCAGGCCGAGCGCTTCATGCAGGACGACCGTGCGCGTGAAACCATCCAGGAGCATGCCATCGACAACAAGTTCTATGCCGCAGTCCGCGAGGCCGTGAAGGTGAACGAGAAGTCGATCAGCGTCGAGGACTTCCGCAAACTCTACGAGAAGGACGAGAAGTAATCATCCTTTTCAAGAATCATGAAGTGGGGCAGGGTAGCCAAGTGCTGACCTTGCCCCGCTTCATTCATGTCGTGCCAATGTGTCATTCCCGCCATGTGCCGCAAGCATGACAAAAAGTCGGTTGGCTCAGTTTTTGCTTATTTGGAAGAGAAAAAATGTGACGTGATGATAAAAAAGTGACATTATCTGTCACGGGATTGCGAAAAATATAGTATCTTTGAAAAAAAAATAATATTCACCATTACTTAACGAGATTTATGGAAAACGATTTCAGAAAATTCGCTGTGCATCATTTGGGTATGAACGGACTGGCTCTTGACCAGTTTGCCGCCGGAGTGTCTAACAATTATATCTCTCCCACCATCATGGAGGAGCGTAAGCTTAACGTCACTCAGCTTGACGTGTTCTCGCGCCTGATGATGGACCGTATCATCTTCCTGGGAACTCAGGTCGATGACTACACCGCCAATGTCATTCAGGCTCAGTTGCTCTACTTGGACAGCTCTGACCCTGGCAAGGACATCTCGCTGTATATCAACTCGCCCGGTGGCTCGGTCTATGCCGGTCTGGGCATCTATGACACGATGCAGTATATCCAGAGCGATGTCTCGACCATCTGCACCGGTATGGCCGCATCGATGGCCGCCGTGCTGCTTGTGGCAGGACAGAAGGACAAGCGCTTCGCCCTCAAGCACAGCCGTGTGATGATTCATCAGCCGATGGGCGGCATCAGCGGTCAGGCATCTGATATCGAAATCACCTCACGCGAGATTCTCAAGCTCAAGCAGGAACTGTACACCATCATCAGCGACCACTCGGGCCAGCCCTACGACAAGGTCTATGCCGACAGTGACCGTGACTATTGGATGACCGCTGCCGAGGCCAAGGATTACGGCATGATTGACAAGGTGCTCATGCGTGAGGCATCTGCCGAGAAATAATCCTAGTAACTCAGGAAACCAGAGCCTTCCCGATACACTGCTGGCTGCAGCAGGAAAATTGCTTGTCCAGTCGATGAACATCGCTGTTGAGGGTGTATCTGGAAGGCTCGAAATCATGATAACATGGCTAAAAAGAAAGAGACGAACACACTGTATTGCAGCTTCTGCGGTCGCAGTGACAGGGAAGTGGAACTGATGCTGCCGGGCATGAACGGCTGCATCTGTAACGACTGCGCCGAGCGTGCCGTGGAACTGTCACACGAGTACTTGAAAAAGATGTCCACGGCGATGTTGCCCGATCTGGATATGGAATCCCTTCCCAAGCCGGAAGAAATCAAGTCCTATCTGGATCAGTATGTCATCGGTCAGGAGACAGCCAAGCGCTACCTGTCGGTAGCGGTGTATAACCACTATAAACGCTTGAACCAGAAACGCGACGATGATATCGATATCGAGAAAAGCAACATCATCATCGTGGGTCCGACAGGCACCGGAAAAACCTTGCTTGCAAAGACAATCGCCCGCATGTTGAAAGTGCCTTTCGCCATCGTTGACGCCACGGTTCTGACCGAGGCTGGCTATGTGGGCGAGGATATCGAGAGCCTGTTGACGAGACTGCTGGCCGCCTGTGACTATAACATTGCCGAGGCCGAGCGCGGCATTGTCTTCATCGACGAGATTGACAAAATCGCGCGCAAGGGCGATAACCCGAGCATCACGCGCGACGTGAGCGGCGAGGGCGTGCAACAGGGTCTGTTGAAGCTGCTGGAGGGCTCAGTTGTCAACGTTCCCCCTCAAGGCGGTCGCAAGCACCCCGAGCAGAAGATGATCGCTGTCGACACCAAGAATATCCTGTTCATCTGCGGCGGTGCCTTTGAGGGCATCGAGCGCAAAATCGCACAGCGCCTGAACACCCACGTGGTGGGCTATGGCGCAGCCAATCACGTGAGCAAGTCCGACCGTGACAAGCTGTTGCACTTCGTGGCCCCGCAGGATCTGCGCAGCTATGGCCTGATTCCCGAGATTATCGGTCGTCTGCCCATCCTCACCAATCTTGAGCCGCTTGATCGTGACGCGCTGTTGCGCATCCTCACCGAGCCCAAGAATGCCATTGTGCGGCAATACAAAAAACTGCTTGAAATGGATGGTGTGGAACTTGTCATCGAGGACGATGTGCTGGAATTCATTGTGGACAAGTCCATCGAGTACAAATTGGGTGCACGTGGATTGCGCAGCCTGTTCGAGACCATCATGATTGACGTGATGTATCAGGCCCCCTCGTTAAAGAAGAAACACTACGTGCTTACACGTGAATTTGCCGAGCGGCAGCTATCGAAATCTCAATTTGAGCTGCTTGCTGCACAGGGGAGTTCCGGCAGCCGCGGCAGCGGTGAAGACTGATGTTCCGAGTGAAGTGATGAAAGTTGTAAAATAATTTCCCTAAAAAATTGTGCAGTTCACAAAATCATAGTATATTTGTGAAATCGTTGTAACCCTAAACCTATTATTATGGCAAAAAACAAGCAGTTGATATCGGCGTTGAAAGAATACTTCGGCTTTGATTCCTTCAAGGGAAATCAAGAGGCGATTATTGAAAATCTCTTAGCCGAAAATGACACCTTTGTGCTGATGCCGACCGGTGGCGGTAAATCGTTGTGCTACCAGTTGCCTGCCCGCTTGATGGAAGGCACCGCTATAGTCATATCCCCCTTGATCGCACTGATGAAAAATCAGGTGGATGCCATGCGCAGCTACAGTGAGGAGGACGGAATCGCTCATTTCCTGAACTCATCGCTCACCAAGCAGGCTATCGAGGAGGTGAAGAAAGACGTGCGAAGTGGTCGGACCAAACTGCTTTATGTCGCTCCCGAGTCATTGACGAAGGAGGACAACGTGTCATTCCTGAAGGATGTGCCCATCTCATTCTATGCGGTGGATGAGGCACATTGCATCTCGGAGTGGGGACATGACTTCCGCCCCGAGTATCGCAACATCCGACCCATTATCAACCGCATTGGCGAGCGTCCCATCATCGCACTGACAGCAACTGCCACCCCAAAGGTGCAGCATGATATCCAGAAGAACCTGGGCATGACCGAGGCTGCTGTGTTCAAGTCATCGTTCAACCGCCCCAACCTCTACTACGAGGTGCGTCCCAAGAGCAAGGACGTTGACCGCGAAATCATCAAGTTCATCAAGGGCAACGAGGGCAAGTCGGGTATCATCTATTGCCTGAGTCGCAAGAAGGTTGAGGAACTGGCTGAGGTGTTGCGGTTGAACGACATCAAGGCGTTGCCTTATCATGCCGGAATGGAAAGTGCCGTTCGCAGCGCCAACCAGGATGCCTTCCTGAGCGAGGATGTGGATGTGATTGTGGCGACTATCGCCTTCGGCATGGGCATTGACAAGCCCGACGTGAGGTTTGTCATCCATTATGACATTCCCAAGAGTCTGGAAGGGTATTATCAGGAGACAGGCCGTGCCGGCCGAGACGGTGGTGAGGGCAAGTGCATCACCTTCTACTCCCGCAAGGACCTGGACAAACTCGAGAAATTCATGCAGGGCAAACCCATTGCCGAGCAGGAAATCGGTAAGCAACTGCTGCTTGAGACGCGCGACTATGCTGAATCGTCGGTGTGCCGTCGCCGTTCGCTGCTGCACTATTTCGGTGAGACCTACGACCGCGACAATTGCGGCAACTGCGACAACTGCGTCAAGCCCAAGAAGCGCGTCGAGGCCAGCGAAGAACTGCGTGCAGCCATCGAGACGATTCTCACACTGCGTGAGCGCTTCAAGCCCGAGTATATCGCTCATGTCATGATGGGTGATGCCACCAACGAGATTCAAGGATACAAACACAACGAACTTGAAGTGTTCGGCTGTGCCAGTGACCGAGACGAGAAATTCCTCATGGCCGTTATCCGTCAGGGTGTGTTTGCCGACTACCTCTCCAAGGACATCGAGAACTATGGCGTGATTAAGGTCACCAAGGAAGGCCAAGCGTTCCTCAAGAGCCGCGAGAAGTTCTGGATTGTCGAGGATAACGAGTATACCGAGATGCTCGACGAGGATCTGCGCGGTGGTGGCAGTGGTGCCGTTGATGCTGAATTGTTCAGCATCCTCAAGGACTTGCGGCGCAAGATAGCCAAGCAGCATGGCCTGCCCACCTATGTCATCTTCCAGGAGCCGTCGCTCGATGCTATGGCAACAACCTATCCCATCACCATCGATGAGCTGCAGAATATCCCTGGTGTGGGGCCCGGTAAAGCCAAACGCTATGGCCAGGATTTCATTGACTTGATCAAGAAGTATGTCGAGGAAAATGAGATTGAGCGTCCTGAGGACATGCGCGTGCGCACAGTGGCCAACAAGAGTAAACTGAAAGTGGAAATCATCACTGCCATCGACCGTAAGGTGCCCCTGGATGCTTTGGCCGAGAGCAAGGACCTTGATTTTGACGAGTTGCTCGACGAACTGGAGGCTATCGTCTATAGCGGTACCAAGATTAACGTTTCCTATTTCATCGAGGAGGCTATCGATACCGATATCGAGGAGGACATCTTTGAATATTTCAAGGAGAGTGACACCGACGATATCGAGACCGCGATGCAAGAACTGGGCGATGATTACACCGAGGAGGAAATTCGCCTCGTTCGCATCAAGTTCCTGAGCGAGATGGGTAACTGATAAAAGGACAATATGTTAATTCATCAATAATTTCCATGAGAAGGTTAAGCTCACTTATCTTGATGCTGACTTTGTTGGCTGGTGGAGTAGCCATGGGACAGGAATATAGTCAGGTCTATGGTGCTGGGCAAGACACTGCATATCAAGAAATTGTAATTCATTCGGATATTATCTCGGAGGAAGAGATTTATGATGAGGTTGACGAGATGCCTCAATTTCCTGGCGGTCTTGACGGCTTGATGGAGTTCTTGAACACGAATGTCACTTACCCTCCTATAGCAGCCGAACAAAACATCGAAGGGACGGTTGTCGTGCGATTTGTTGTAGAGAAGGATGGCAGCATTGGCGGAGTCAGAATCCTGCGTTCTGTGGACATCAATCTCGACTATGAGGCCATTCGTGTGTGCAAGCATTTGCCAAAATTCATTCCCGGACGCAAAGATGGTCAGGTCGTGCGCGTCTGGTACGCTCTCCCCATCAAATTCAAGCTGACTTGAGGCAAAACTGAATTCTGCCGGAGAGATTTACCATTAATGAAGGTCAATAATCAGATGTGTTTGGTTGCAGGCCTGTGACCTGTATTGGTATGTGCGTATAGATTGAGCATTCTGAACGCGCCTAAAAGGGATTTCCCAAATTTCAGAAGCATGTTCCCATTACCATTTTGGTGATGTGAAATCGGCGAAAAATCACTCTGAAGATAAAAAAAAGCGTTGGGATATAATTTTTCTTGTACGCGTGCGTTATACATTAGTATAACAGAATGAAAAAACGTAAAATATAGATAAACCAACCAAAAGAAGATGAAAGCAAAACTTTTGATTTCTTCATTGCTGTTGGGAACTGCGATTCTCGCCTTGGCAAAGGTGGAGGATCCTGTCCTCATGACCATTAACGGCAAAGACATCAAGCTCTCGGAGTTTGAGTACCTGTATCACAAAAACAACCAGCAACAAGTCGAGAAAGAGACCCTCGATCAGTATGTTGACCGCTTCGTGCTTTACAAGCAGAAGGTGGCCGATGCCGAGGCTGCCGGTATTGACACAACCCAGTTGTTCATCAAGGAATTTGAGGGTTACAGGAAGGATTTGGCAGCCCCCTATATGACTCAAGACACCTCCTATATGTGGCACTTTATCGATGAGGCTTATAACCGTTATAAGACCGAAATCGACATTGACCACTTCATGCTTCCGCTGGGCAATAGTGCTGTTGAAACCCAAGCCAACCTTGCTCGCATGGACAGCATCCGCCAATGCGTCCTCAGAGGCGAAAAATGGGAAGACCTTGTCGCTAAATATTCCAGTGACCCCTCCAAACCCCGCAACAAGGGCCACTATGGTTTTGTGTCGGCTTGTCAGTTCCCGTATGACTTTGAGAATCAACTCTACACCACTCCTGTGGGCAGCATTTCTAACCCGTTCACCACACAGTTTGGTGTGCACATGATCAGGGTGAACAACACGCGTGCTCGCAGCGATGTCCATGCCAAGCACATTCTCAAGCTTTTCCCGCAAGGGGCTACCGAAGAGCAGAAGGCAATTTGCAAGCAGCAGATTGATTCCATCTACGCTTTGCTCAAGGCCGGAGCTGACTTTGAGGAACTGGCAAAGGCTGAGTCTCAGGACGGCAGCGCCCGCCGTGGCGGTGATCTGGGATGGTTTGGCCGTGGCCGAATGGTGCAACCGTTTGAGAACATCGCTTTTGATTTGGCCGATGGCGCCATCAGCGAACCGTTTGCCACGCAGTTCGGTTATCACATCATCAAGAAGGTGGCTCACGGCTTGCCCTCGTTGACCGAGGTTCGCCCCATCATTGAAAATGCCATCGCGCGCGACGAGCGAACGAGACTAATCAGCGAAAACCGTATGAACGACCTCAAGTCGAAATATAACTTCAAGTTGAATACCGGACTTGACGGTTTCCTGACCAATGCACTGCAGGCTGGTGGCAGGTTTGACTCAACCTTTGTTGCTCAGAACATTAAGGGCAGCACCTTCCCCATATTCACTTATGGTAACAATCAGTCGGTTCCCCTGTCTGAACTCGCTTCGTCACTCAATACCAAGACCGCTGTTCCCACAATCAGCGCTGCCAAGGACTATATCATGTCTAAGGTTGACGAGGTGGCTGAAAGGGTCCTCACCGATTACCATGCTCTTGAGCTGGTGAATACAAATCCCGAATACCGCAATCTGCTCAACGAGTATCGCGATGGTATGCTGCTGTTCGAAATCAGCAATCGCCGTGTGTGGAAGGCTGCCAGCAAGGATACACTTGGCTTGGAACAGTACTATGCCGAGAATCGTGGTAAGTATGTTTGGGACGAGCCGCGTTTCAAGGGCATTATCCTGAGCGCCAAGAATGACAGCATTCTTAACCTCGTCAAGGCCGACATTGCCAGCATGACTCCCGAGGAGCTAACCGATGCTCTTCACAACAAATATGGTAATGACATCCGCATGGAGCGCATGGTGGTGAAGCGTGGCGAGAACCCCTATGCTGACTATCTGGCCTTCCATGTGGGCGAGAAGCCTGAGCGTAAGGGTTATCCCGAATTCATGATTCTCGAGGGCGGCATTATCAACCAGCCTGAAGAGATGTCTGACGTGCGCGGCCAAGTGACCAGCGATTACCAGGATGTGCTGGAGCAGCGCTGGAAAGAGGAGCTGGCACAGAAATATCCAGCCAAGATAAACAAGAAAGTGCTGAAAAAAGTAAAATGATGCCAATGGCAAAGTGAATTGATATGCCAATGTCCCGCCCAAGTCTTGCTGACCCGAGCGGGACATTGACATGTAACCCCCACATTTAAGCCTATTTCAGAAGCCTGAGAGATTAATATCCAAAGATTTTAGATTCTTATGAAACGGATGCTGTTTTTATCTTTGTTGTGTGTTGTGTTGCCCATGATGGTTTTCTCACAAACCGCATTACAGGTGCAAGAATTGGAGTTGAGCAACGGCATGAAGGTGTGGCTCAATGTCGATCACAGTCAGCCCAAGGTATTCGGCGCAGTGGTTGTGGGAGCCGGATCAGTGGATTGCCCCGATACAGGTATCGCTCACTATTTCGAGCACATCATGTTCAAGGGAACCGATGAATTGGGAACGGTCGATTATGCCTCTGAGCGAGTTTTCCTGGACTCCATCTCGATGAAGTATGATGAACTGTCGCGCACGACCGACGAAAAGGCGCGTAAGGCCATCCAGCACGAGATCAATGAGCTGAACATCAAGGCCTCGCAGTATGCCATCCCCAATGAGTTCAACCGCTTGATCACGAAGTATGGCGGCTCGGACTTGAACGCTGGAACTTCCTATGATTACACCTTCTATCACAACACGTTCTCGCCACAGTTCATCGAGCAGTGGTGCGAATTGAACAGTCACCGTCTCATTCATCCGGTGTTCAGGCTTTTTCAGGGTGAGTTGGAGACAGTCTATGAAGAGAAGAACATGTACACCGACAATCCTGGCGCCATGTTGCTGGAACAGATTACGGGCAAGTTCTTTGCGGGCACTCCTTATGCTTACCCCATCATCGGCAGCACCGAGAACCTGAAGAATCCCCGTCAATCCGATATGGAGGCCTTTTACAGGAAGTATTATGTGGCATCCAATATGGGCCTTGTGCTGTCAGGTGACATCAATCCTGAAACATTGTTGCCCTTGTTGGAACGCACATTCGGTCATCTGGAGCGAGGTGTGAAGCCTGTGCGTGAAAAGATTGTGACTCCGGCTATCGTTGGCCAGCCCGAGGAAAAATTCCTTTTCCCGATGCCCATCATCGGCATGAGTGCCATGCTCTTCCGCGGTCCCACGGACTACGATCCCGATGCGCCGGCAATGAAAGTAGCGCTGGCACTGCTCAATAATGACAATAAGACGGGCTTACTCGATGAGTTGACCAACAAGGACCGTGTCTATCTGACAATGAGTATCAATGTGGGCATGAATCAGAGTTCGGCTTTAGCGGTGATGGTAGTGCCCAAACTGTTATGTAAGGTCAAAACGGCCGAGAACCTTTGCCTTGAGCAGATCGAGAAGCTGAAAAACGGTGAATTTACCGATGACCAGCTGCAAGCCGTGAAAAAGATGATAGTCCTTGACAACGAAAAGGCGATGGAATCGATTACCTCACGCAGCGAACTCATGGTTGCCGCCATGTCGGCAGGCATACCCTGGGAGGACTTCTTGAAGTTGCACTCGAGTGTAAGTGGCATCACCCGTGATGACGTTACCCGTGTGGCACGCAAGTATTTCACTGACAATTTCTATCGCTTCCACAAGAAGAACGGCCGTCTTCCCGTCGAGCAAATTGCCAAACCCGAATATACGCCTGTCAAGCCGCAGCACTCGGCTGACAAGTCGATGTACGCACAGCGCTTGGAGCAGATCCCCGTGCAGGATGTGGCTCCACGTTTGCTTGACTTCGATCATGATGCCACAAAGGTTAAGATGAATAGCGGCAATACGCTCTATGCGGGTCCCAACCCCTTAAACAACATATTTAGTCTCGTCATTAATTTTCACAAGGGAACAATGCATGACAAGTTGCTTGAAGCAGCGGCAGAGTATGTAAGTGAGTTGGGCACCGATTCGCTTGATGTCAAGGAGTTTGGCTCGGCGATGCAGCGACTTGGGGCACAGATGAACATTGCTGCCGATGAACAGATGACTACTCTTGTGCTTAAAGGCGAGGATGAAAACATCGAGGCGGCTTTGAAATTGTTGGGACACTTCTTGGATCGCATGAAACCAGATAAGGACAAGTTGGAGTCCATCAAAGACGCGGCAGGTCCGTCGGAAAAATCCTTTTGGGACGATAACACCGAGGTATTCGCAGCGCTTGCCTTCAAGGTCATGCGCGGTGACCGTTCATCCTATCTTACTCGCCTGACAGCTAAGGAGATGAAAAAGGTTAAAGCTGAAGAACTGGTGGCCTCTTTGCAGCGCCTTTACGATTGCCGTTGCGATATCATTTATACGGGTAATCATACGGCTTCGCAGCTGGCCGATATGGTTTCAAACTATATGCCTCAACTCACTGGCACCGAGGAGAATCCTATGCAGGAAATTGCTTTAGAGACACCTCAGTCGCCCACAGTATATGTCTTTGACATGCCAAAAACACGACAGACGATTGTTGGCCTATACTGTCCTTTAGCAGGGGTTGCCAGTGACCGTGACATGGCCTGCCTGAAGATGTGGGGTGAATATTTTGGAGGAGGCATGTCGTCGGTACTGTTCCAAGAGGTCCGCGAGTTCCGTTCGATGGCTTATGCCGCTCAAGGTGTGGCAATGACACCAACGCTGGCTCATTCCACCGGCCAATGCGGCTACTTGTCGCTAATCGCCACTCAGGCCGACAAATCGATGCAGGCTGTAACCCTGCTTGACTCGCTAATCAACGATATGCCCATGAATGCCGAGAACCTTAATGTGGCACGGCAAAGTCTGCTCAATGACATCAACAACAGCTACCCGACGTTCCGTGGCAAGCCTCTTATGGTCGCTTTGTCTGAGCGAATTGGCTATACCAGTGACGAAAACACGTCGATGGTCGAGCAACTGCCCACGTTGACCCAGGCCGACGTCGAGGCATTCTATCATCAGCATATCAAAGGACAACCCCACCAGCTGATGATTGTGGGCGATGTCAAGAAACTCGACATGAAGGCTCTTGCCCGCTATGGCACTATTGTCAAGGTCAAGAAGGACGACATCTACAAGACCAAGGTGCCCAAGAAGAAATAGCGCTCTGATATAACAAGCTTCGCGCGAATGTCCATTAAAACCCGCGAATGATCGGAACTTGACAAGTCGTAATCATTCGTGAGAATTGATGGACATTCGTGTGTCATGATGCATGTTGTGAGTGCTTGCCACTCATGATATCTATTGATGTCGCTTGATTTAACAAAGTTTTTGGTTTTCTTGCAGTCTGCTGCAGGTGACTTTCGGCAATTTTGACTAATTTTGCAAGTTGAAACTAACTAAAATGACGATAAAAGTGAAAATGAGATTTTTCAGCACATTGATGTTTGCCGCAGTGGCTCTTGTTGCTATAGCGCAAAACAATGTGGCCGAGGAGGTTGCGTGGGTTATTGGAGACGAGCCCATCTTCAAGAGTGACATCGAGGAACAGTACCAACAAGCGCTGTACGAGCGCGTGGCTATTGACGGCAACCCCTATTGTGTGATTCCCGAGCAGATGGCAGTGGACAAACTGTTCCTGGACCAGGCGCGCATCGACACGGTAGAGGTTCAGCAGGCCACGATCTCGTCGGAGGTTGAAAACCGCATCAACTTCTTTATTGCCAACCTGGGCTCGAAGGAGAAAGTGGAAGAGTACTTCCGTATGCCCTTGCCCCGCTTGCGCGAGAAACTCAACGAGGTGTACAGTGAACAATATTGCATCCAGCAAGTGCAGAGCAACCTGACCAAGAATGTGAAAGCCACGCCTGCCGACGTGCGCCGCTTCTATAACAACTTGTCGAAGGACTCGTTGCCTTTCATACCGATGCAGGTAGAGGTCCAAATCATTACGATCAACCCTGTGATTCCGCAGCAGGAAATCGATGAGGTGAAATCGCGTTTGCGTGACTATGCCCAACAGGTTAATAGTGGTGAGCGCGAGTTCTCGACGTTGGCGATTCTTTACAGTCAGGACCAGAACACGTCGGTCTATGGCGGTGAGACAGGTTTCCAGAGCCGTTCGGTTCTGCTGCCAGAGTATGCCACTGCTGCGTTCAACCTCAATGACACCAAGCGCGTGTCAAACATTGTTGAGACTGACGACGGTTTCCACATCATCCAGCTCATCGAGAAGCGCGGTGACCGCATCAACACCCGTCACATCTTGCTGCGTCCTCAGGTGAGTGACAAGGATTTGACCGATGCTTTGACCCGTTTGGACTCGGTGCGTAATGATATCTTGGAGGGAAAGCACACGTTTGATGAAATGGCACTTTATATTTCTCAAGACAAGGACTCCCGCAACAATAACGGCAACATGCTCAATGAGAAGAACCACTCAGGGCGCTTTGAGATGGCCGACCTGCCTGCCGAAGTAGGCAAGAAGGTGAGCTCCATGCAGCCTGGCGACATCAGCGAACCCTTTGTGATGCTCAACCCCAAGACCCGCCGTGAACAGGTGGCTCTCGTCAGACTCGTCAAGCGCATCGATGGCCACAAGGCCGACCTTGCTGAAGACTACATGGTCATCAAGGATATGTTCGAGGCCAGTGAGCGAGAGAGAATCTTGCGTGATTGGATCATTGAGAAACAAAAGAGTGTTTACGTTTATATCGAAGAGGGCTGGCGTAATTGTGACTTCAAGTATGACTGGCTCAAGAAAGGGGAATAAGTCGCTAGTTTTTAGTCCTTAGTATACCTAGTTGACGATAGCTAACTGAATACGCATGCTCGCCTCACACAACAAGTGGAACCTGACCGACAACGCTCGTTGGCGCAACGTCATTGTTGTCTGTTGCATGATGGCATTGATGATGTCACCTGTCGTGTGGGCGCAGCAACCGTTACGGGCGGTGACTCCCGTTAAACAGTCCTCGGTGAAAAGGCCGACCAATCCCCAACCGGTCCAAGCGGCACGCAAGGGGTCAAAGGGTCCAAAAGTGAATCGCATCACTCCGCAGATTCCGCAGGCTAACCGCAACCAGACGAACAAGGTGTTTCTTGAAAACGCTGACATCCTGAGCGCAAACGAGGCAATCAGCCGTGACTATCAGGTGCTGAAGGGCAATGTACGCTTTCGCCGCGGCGAGATGTACATGTTCTGTGACAGCGCCTATTTCTATGCTGAGACCAGTTCGCTTGATGCTTTCGGCAATGTGCGCATGACTCAGGGCGACACCTTGTGGGTTTATAGTGACGTGCTGCATTACTACGGTGACCAGGGAGTGGCCGAGTTGCGCAGCAATGTGCGTCTGGAAAACCGCAGCACCACACTGTTGACCGATGCTTTGGACTATGAAATCAGTTCCAACGTGGGTTATTACTTTGATGGCGGAACGATTGTCGATAACCGCAATAACACGGAATTGAAGTCCCAGTATGGCCGTTATGAGCTGGACACCAAGCAGGCCGAGTTCTCGCGCGATGTCCATCTGGTCAACGACCGCTACGAGATGTTCACCGACTTGCTTGACTATAATACCCAGACCCATATCGCTCACATCACCAGCGAGACGCTGATTGTGAGTGACAGCAACACAATCAACACCACTAACGGCTGGTATAACACAAGCGCCGACGACGCGACACTCTACCAGCGTGCGCTCATCACAGCCAAGGACGGCAAGACCTTGATTGGCGATACCGTCTATTACAACCGCAAGCGCAACTATGGCGAAGCGAGGGGAGATGTTGTCATCACCGACCCAAGCAACAAGGTCATTCTAGACGGTAACTACGGCTATCATGACGATAACGCCCATTACAGCTATGTCACTGGTCATGCCCGTGCCAGGGAGTTCTCGCAGAAGGACACGATTTACCTGCATGCCGACACCTTGTGCACGCTCATCAACCATGTCGTGACCGATTCTGTCAACGATTCTGTCCGCGTGCTGAGGGCATTTAATCAGGTGCGTTTCTACCGCAGCGACATCCAGGGCATCTGCGACTCGTTGCAGATGAGCGAGGCCGACACCATCATCAACATGTACCGCCATGCTGTTGTGTGGAACCTGAAACGCCAGATATTCGGCGATGAAATCAATGTGCATCTCAATGACAGTGCCGCCGATTGGGCGACATTGCCCACTGGAGGTTTCATGGCCGAGCATTTGGGCGAAATCTACTATGACCAGTTGAGCGGTAAGAAGATGAAGGCTTGGTTTGAGGAAAAGGAGTTGCGCCGGCTTGACGTGAATGGCAATGTCCAGGTCATCATGTTCCCTCAAGAGAAAGATTCCACCTATAACAAGATGGTCAGTGCCGAGTCCAGTTACATGCGTCTGAACCTCAAGCCCAAGCAAGAGGTGGACCGCATCACGATGTGGCCCGAGGTGTCAGGCAAGGTGACTCCGCTCTATCTGGCACGCAGTACCGACCTGTATCTGCCACAATTCCAATGGTATGACCAATTGCGCCCCAAATCACCCGACGATATCTATGACGTGAGCGACGAGCTCAAGCAAATCGTGCGTTCCATCGAGGGTGGAACACGCCGTCGTTCAGGCAGTAATGCTAATGCCGCATCGGCAGTTTCCGATGGCGGTGAGTCTGGTTCAACAATTCTTCAATCCAATGATGTGAGCCATGAGTGATGTGATAAAACTTCTGCCAGATTCTGTGGCCAACCAGATAGCCGCCGGTGAGGTCATTCAGCGTCCTGCCAGTGTCATCAAGGAATTGGTGGAAAATGCCATCGATGCCCAAGCAACACATGTGCAGATCATTCTCAAGGATGCGGGCCGTACCCTTATCCAGATCATTGACGATGGCGTGGGGATGAGCGAGACCGATGCCCGACTGGCTTTTGAACGTCACAGCACGAGCAAGATTCGGACTGCCGAGGACTTGTTCACGCTCCACACGATGGGTTTTCGTGGCGAAGCACTGGCATCAATTGCCGCCATCTCGCAGGTGGAGTTGCGCACCCGCCGTCGTGACGCTCAGTTGGGTACTCGCCTGGTCATCAATGCATCGACTTGCGAGAGCCAGGAACCTGACATGTGTCCTGTGGGAAGCAACTTCATGATCAAGAACCTCTTCTTCAATGTTCCCGCACGGCGCAAGTTCCTCAAATCAAATCAGGTGGAATTGAGCAACATTGTCAAGGAGTTTGAGAAATTGGCGTTAGTCAACAATGAGGTGGAATTCACCCTCATCCACAACGATAATGTGATGTACAAGCTGATGAAAGGTTCTTTCCGTCAGCGCATCACGTCACTCATGGGCAGCAGCATGGACCAGCAGTTGCTGCCGTTGAGCATCGACACTTCGTTAGTCAAGGTGCAGGGCTATGTGGGCAAGCCCGAGAATGCTCGCAAGCGCAACGCTCTGCAGTACATGTTTGTCAACGAGCGCTTCATGCGTCACCCCTATTTCCACAAGGCGGTGATGTCGGCCTATGAGCAGCTCATTCCTGAGGGAGAGCAACCCAACTATTTCCTGCGCTTCACTGTTGAGCCGCAGTCCATCGATGTGAATATCCATCCCACCAAGACCGAGATCAAGTTTGAGGACGAGTTGCCCATTTGGCAAATTTTGGCCGCTGGAGTGAAAGAGACATTGGGCCGCTTCAGTGAGGTGCCATCCATTGACTTTGACACGCAGGATGCCCCGGCAATACCGGCTTACAGCGAGCATGTCGAGGTACACCGTCCGGAGATCGAAGTGGACACTTCGTACAACCCGTTTAAGTCAGATTCAAGCCGTTCATCGGCATCTTCCCAACACCGCGAGCGAGACCGCTCCGCAATGAGCAATTGGGACGAATTGTTTGCCAATTTCGAACGCAAAAAGCGTGAGCAAATGGACCAGGATGCCGACTCCGGTCATGATGAGGCTGTCCAATCGTCTATCTCGTCCAGCGGGAACGATTCTGTCTTGCCGTTGGGTGATCTGCAGTCGGTTTATCTGCAGCTCAAGGGCCGCTATATCCTGTCGCCTGCCAAGTCGGGACTGATGGTCATCGACCAGCACAGGGCCCATGTGCGCATCTTGTTCGACCGGTACATCGGCCGCATTCACACGGGCAACTTGTCATCCCAAGCCATTCTCTTCCCCGAAGTGTTGCACCTGAGTGCAGCCCAGGCGCTGGAATTGCAAAGCCTGCTTCCTGAGATGGAGAAATTGGGCTTTGCCTTGTCCCCCCTTGGCGGAAATGATTGGGCGATAAATGCAATACCGGCTGGACTGGATGGCGTTGACGCCACAGCTATGATTCAGCAGATCATCGACTCGGTCGAGCACGGTGGCATGCCCTTGAAGAAGCGTCTGCTTGAGCATCTGGCACTCACCGTTGCAAAATCGGCAGCGATTCCCAGTGGCCGAGTGCTCATGCAAGAAGAAATGGATTTGCTCGTCGCCGATTTGCTCAGGTTGCCAGAACCTAATTACACGCCCGACGGGAAAACGATTATCACCGTTATCCCGATGGAGCAGATCAACAAATTGTTTTAATCCGCAAGAAAACCAATGTTTGACTTCCAGCATATAACCAATCAAACAGACTGCTATAACCTCCACACCCACACCCAGTACTGTGACGGCCACGCCCCGATGGAGGACTTTGTCGTTGAGGCAATAGCCCAGGGGATGACCCATCTGGGTTTCACACCGCATTCGCCCATTTCGGTCGAGAGCCCGTGTAACATTAGCCGTGACGATGTGCAGGTTTATTTTGACGAATTCGAGCGCTTGCGCCAGCAATATGGTGGCAAGATCAACTTGTATCAGGCAATGGAAATCGACTATGTGGGCGTAGGCGACGGCCCTGCAAGTGACTATTTTCGCCAGTTGCCGCTGGATTACCGCATCGGTTCGGTGCATTTCATTCCTGCGATTGACAATCCGAGCGATATGGTGGACATCGACGGCAAGTTTCCGGATTTTAAGGTCCGAATGGCCAAGTACTTCAATGGGGATATTGAGTATGTGGTGAAGATGTTTTTCTCCCAAATGATGGCGATGGTCGAGGAAGGCTGTTTTGACATTGTGGGTCACATGGACAAGATTGGCTTCAATGCCAGCCAGTATAGTGAAGGCATCGATGAAGAACCGTGGTATGATAAATTGGTGATAGACTTGTTTGAGAACATCATGGATCATCATCTCATCATCGAGGTCAACACCAAGGCATGGCTGCAGCGCAACCGGTTCTATCCCAACATGAAATACTTCGGCATGCTCAAGCGTTTCAACGCACCTGTCGTGGTCAACAGTGATGCCCACTATCCCACGCTGCTCAACAGCGGCCGCATGGAAGCCCTTAAACTCCTCAGCGTGTTGTAACCAACCATTTTCAAGATACTACCATTATGAGACTGAACTTAAAGATGATAGGGCTGGTGATGATGCTTATCGCTTTGATGCCTGGCACCGTGCATTCACAGGACTTTACCGACAAGGACACGTTGCGATATGTTGACGCGATGCATTACCGGTTGATAAATTGGGCCTTTGACCGCACGTTGAAGTCCCGCATTCCCTTGGAATTTTACGGCAATGTGCGACAAACGTTGTGGGACCGCGCCTCTTGCACCAGTGGAAAGGCTATCCGTTTTGCCACCAACTCGACGGCAGTTGCCGTGCGCTATAACCTGTTGACGAACATGCACATGATGCACATGGCGGACACTGGCATCAAGGGAACCGACCTCTACATTTGGGACAAGGACACCGAGAGTTGGCAGTTTGTGAACTGCAACCGCCCCGTGCGCATCGACAATGACATCCGTCCGCGTCAGGATTCGATTCAGAGCAAGGTGTATGTGGACCGTCTTGACGGCAAGATGCACGAATATATGATCTATTTGCCCCTGTATGACGGCGTGCGGTGGATTGAGATTGGCGTGGACAGCAGTGCTGTCATCATGCAGCCCCAGTTGAATTCTCCTCGCGAGGGCAAAAAGTTCATCTTCTACGGCACAAGCATCCTGCAGGGCGGTTGCGCCTGCCGTCCCGGCATGGTGGCCACGAGCATCATTCAGCGTGATTTGAATGTGGAATGCGTGAACCTGGGTTTCAGCGGTGAAGGCAAGATGGATTCCTGCATGGCAGAGGCAATGGCGTCGATTCCTGATGTGGCGGCTTATATCCTAGACCCCATCCCCAATTGCACCAAGGACATGTGTGACACGGTCACTTACGGCTTTGTGAACATCCTGCGCACACTGCGCCCCGAGGTGCCTATCTTCATGGTCGAGGGTCAGATGTACAGCTATGCCAAGTACAGTGCCTTTTACGGTTCCTATCTGCCAGCCAAGAACAACGAGTATCACAAGAATTATCTGAAACTGAAAGCCGATAATCCCAATAACCTCTACTATATCACGTGCAAGGATCTGTACGGGCCCAATAACGAGGGAACGGTTGACGGCATCCACTTGACCGACATCGGTTTTTGGTGGTATGCTCAGAAACTGGAGCCTTATTTGCGCGCGGTGCTTGACGGCACTCCCATTCCGCAGGAACCCGGCGTTGACGATCCCCGATAACTCGATGCTGGTTCATCATCGTGCTTCGCACGAGAAATTAAACAAAATTTGTGTTTGATTTTTTATAAAAATCTTTGCTTAATTTCTCGCCCGTAGGGCGATAAGCATTACAGCAATACTATGATAAAGAAGAAAAGCCATTATATACAGGACCTGATTTTGGAGGGCGAGCACGAACATCAGGATTTCAAGTACCAGATTACCGATGCCCGCAAGATAGCCCGTTCGATTGCTGCCTTTGCCAACAACAGTGGCGGCCATCTGCTCATCGGCGTCAAGGACAACGGCAACATTGCCGGGGTGCGTAGCGAGGAGGAAATCTACATGATTGAAACCGCAGCGCAGATGTATTGTCGCCCGGAACAAAAGGTGACCTTCAAGGTCTTCAATATCAATGGCAAGTCTGTGGTCAAGGCCGACATCGCCGAGGCCGATGAGAAGCCTGTGGAAGCACCCGATGACAATGGCAACTGGCATGTTTATTACCGCGTTGCCGACGAGAATGTTCTGGCCAGTCGTCTGCACGAGCGCATCCTGAGTCAGGAGACCGAGAGCGCTGAGGAACACACGGCCGAAACCATCAGTTACAGTGAACGTGAGCAGGTATTGCTTGACTACCTTCGCTCCCATGGCGGCATCACCTTGGACGGCTACATGCGCCTGGCACACATCAGCGAGGAAACGGCTACAAAAATTGTGGTCGCCCTTCACAGCATGGGCGTGGTCAATCTCAGGTACCACGACGGCCAATGCCTCATCGTGGGCGATTGATTCCATTCCATCTGTTCATCCAATTGACGATTCAATCTTTGTTAAAACACTACCGCTCGGGGATATGTTTTCCCGAGCGGTAGTGTCATGTTGTATCAGCTCTTGATTAGAAGGGCAGGTCGTCACCTGAGCCATTCTTGTCAAAGTTCAGGTCAACTGGAGGAGGAGCGGTCATGCCGTCGGCTCCAGGAGCAGGAGCGGGCTCACCGGCTGCGGGATAGGGTGCACCCGCAGAAGCGGCAACCATGTTGGGATCCTCTTTCACGGCCTTGAAGCCGCGGATGTCGGTGTACCAGCGTCCGTTGAATTCACGGCTCTCAATATCATAACTCAGCGTGATGATATCGCCCACCTCAAGGGGGTACTGATCGGCCCTCTCTCCGAAGAAGTCAAACTTCACCTTGCGAGGATAAGCGGTGTCCACCGTCTCCAGCACATATTCCTGTTTTTTCCACTGGTTGCCGGTTTTGGACACGCCGCCCAGGGGGTCCATCTTTTGGATAATCTTTCCTTTAATGTCCATTGTTTTTTCTCAGTTTTCAGTTTCCAGTTTTCAGTTTTCAGTCGAGAGCGGAGGCCGCTGACAATTGATGACTGAAAGCTGAAAACGCTTTTTTACTTGCTCTCCTCGGCGAGGGCCTTGATGACGGCCTGTACTTGCCTCCAAGCCTTTTCTACGGCGGGGATGTGGCAGCGCTCGGCGGGCGAGTGTACATCTTGCAGTGTGGGACCGAAGGAAATCATCTCCATGTCGGGACGCACCTTCAGGAACAGACCGCACTCCAGACCGGCGTGGATAGCGCGAACATTGGGACGCACACCGAAAAGTTTCTCCCACTGCTCGGTGGCAACGGTCAGCAGATGGCTGTCGCTGATGGGCTCCCATCCCTGGTAGCCGCCCTCGCTGATGATCTCGTCGGCACCAGCCATGCGGAAGACGGTCTCGCACTTGTGGGTCAAGTCATACTTGCCGCTCTCGAGCGACGAACGGTGGAACATCTCCACAACAATCTGGTTGCCCTCGCGCATCTTCACGCTGGCAAGGTTGGTCGAGGTCTCTACCAGGCCGGGAACCTCCATGCTCATTGCAGCGATGCCGTGAGGAGCAACATAAACGGCGTTGACAACGCGGCGGGCGGTGTCGGTGTCGATGATGGTCTCGGGAGCCTCAACGCTCTGGCAGGTGATTTCCATCTTGGGCTCGGTGCGCTTGTACTCGTTCTTCACCTCGGCGATGAAGGTGTTGAGCACCACGCTCAGTTTCTCCTTGTCCTCGGGCTTGATGCCGATAATCAGGGTAGCGGCGTGGGCGATGGCGTTGTGCAGGTTACCGGCGTCGATCTTGGCCAGCACATAGTCCATTTCCTCACCGATGTTCCACAGCAGACGGCTGCTCAGCTTGGTCGTCGTGGCGAAGCCCAGGTGGATGTCGGCACCGCTGTGACCGCCGTGGAAGTGTTCGAACTTGATTTCGAAGTAGGTGCGATCCTTGGGAGCAGCTTCGGGTTTGTAGTTGAACTTGAAAATGCTCACCAGACCACCGGCGCAACCCATGGTGATGGTAGCGTCTTCCTCCTCGTCGAGGTTGAGCAGATAGTCGCCCACGAGCATGTCGGCCTCGATGTTGCTGGCACCGGTCAGACCAGTCTCCTCGTCAACGGTGGCGAGAGCCTCCAGGGGACCGCATTGCAGCGTCGGTTCGGTAATGGCAGCGAGGGCAAGGGCGAGGCCCATACCGTCGTCAGCACCCAGCGTGGTGTTGTTGGCACGCACCCACTCGCCGTCGATGATGGTCTCAATGGGGTCGGTGTCGAAGTTGTGGGTCGAACCGGGACCTTTCTCGGCGACCATATCCATGTGACCTTGCAGTACGATTCCCTTGCATTTCTCGTAGCCGGGAGCAGCGGGCCTGAAGATAGCCACGTTACCGGTCTTGTCGATTTTGTACTCCAGGTTGTGCTTCTTGGCGAAGTCCACGAGCCATGCGCGGATCTTGTCTAACTTGCCTTCTTCATTGCCACTGGGGCGGGGAACCTTGGTGATCTCGTCAAAGATCGACCATACTGCTTGCGGATTCAGATCTTTTACTTGCATTGTGAAAATTACGGTTAAATGTTAGTTAATATTATGGTTTATAAACTTGTGCTAATTGATGCTTGTTTTGACCCGCTAAGTTACTACTTTTTCTTGAATCCTCACTCGATTGTTAATAAAAAAATCCATGGAATTAAAAATTTGGTTATCTTTGCAACAAGCAATTCATCATATAACCATAGACAGACTATGAAACTGTACAAAGCTAACATCATCTTTACTCGCGAGAAGGATCACTTTGAGGTTGTGGAGCATGGCTATGTGGGCGTTGAGAACGGGCGCGTCGTGGACGTGGCCAGTAGCGCCGACGCCTTTGACCAGCAGCCCGAGGAGATAATAGATTACGGCGACCGTCTGCTCATACCTGCCATGAACGACATGCACGTGCATGCTGGGCAGTATCGCAACCAGGGCATATCCATGGACATGGAACTGCTGGAGTGGCTCAACAACTACACTTTCCCCGAGGAGGCGAAATTCAGTGACACGCGCTACGCAAGGCGCATGTACAGCCGCTTCGTGCACGACTTGTGGCGCTTTGGCACGATGCGCACCGCAACCTTCGCTACCACCCATCTGGAGAGCACGCGCCTGCTCATGGAACTGTTCCGCGAGGCTGGCATGGGTGCCATGGTCGGCAAGGTAAATATGGACTGCAACTCTATCGACGCCCTGCTGGAGAGCGTCGATGAAGCCGTGGCCGCGAACGAAGCGCTCATCGCCGAGTGGAACGACCCCGACGGCCTCGTCCGACCCATCATCACGCCACGTTTCATACCCTCATGCTCGTCAGCCATGCTGCGGGCCTGCGGTGAACAGGCACAAAAGTACCAGGTGCCTGTGCAGTCTCACCTGTCGGAGAACCTGGGTGAAATCGCCCTGGTGCGTGAGCTGGAGCCCGAGAGCCGCTTCTATGGTGACGCCTATGACCGCTATGGTTTGTTCGGGCAGACACCAACCATCATGGCACACTGCGTCTTCAGTGAAGGCGAAGAGCTGGAACTGATGAGGCGTCGCAACGTGATGGTGGCGCATTGCCCCACGTCGAACATCAACCTGATTACCGGAATTGCGCCCATTCGCTCCTTCCTCGACAATGGCATAAAGGTGGGCTTGGGCAGCGACATCAGCGGAGGCCATGACATGAGCATCATGCGCGTGATGGTCTATGCCATTCAAGTAAGCAAACTTTACAACCAGAAGTACAAGAACGATCGCTTCCTCTCGCTCTCCGAGGCATTCTGGATTGCCACCAAGTCGGCAGGCAGCTTCTTCGGGCGCGTGGGCAGCTTCGAGCCAGGCTACGAGTTCGATGCCCTTG
>JAEEGG010003139.1_pt1 | contig 41536 bp, 26 predicted proteins | sample 9134161 | NCBI WGS metagenome assembly JAEEGG01 (sample SAMN16246543, study PRJNA631951) | gut metagenome | biome: gut microbiome; feature: rumen; material: CR-attached | host: Bos | place: Iran: Karaj | collected 2018-10 | reverse complement strand
AACATTAAAAAACAATTAAAATTTTAAATAAAATGGCAGATATTAAAGCTATTGCTGAGGAGTTGGTTAACCTCACAGTAAAAGAAGTACAAGAGTTGGCAACTGTCCTGAAGGACGAGTATGGAATCGAGCCCGCCGCTGCAGCTGTTGCTGTTGCTGCTGGTCCCGCTGCTGGTGGCGCTGAGGCTGCTGCCGAGGAGAAGACCTCTTTCGACGTTGTTCTGAAGGAAGCTGGTGCTGCTAAGCTGCAGGTAGTAAAGGCCGTTAAGGAAGCTTGCGGTCTGGGTCTGAAGGAAGCTAAGGATCTCGTAGACGGTGCTCCTTCTACACTGAAGGAAGGTCTGTCTAAGGACGAGGCTGAGAACCTGAAGAAGGCTATCGAAGAGGCTGGTGCCGTAGTAGAGCTGAAGTAATTCAGAATACAACAATAACAAAGTGGTTGGGAGCTCTCCAGTAGAGGGTTCCCGACCATTTTCTTGTCTTTAAACTAGATTTTCTAGATTCTCTAGATGATCTAGGAGTACTAGAAACTCTAGAAAAACAATTATATATGGCTTCAAAAGTAATAGATAACAGAGTAAACTTTGGCAGCGTCAAGAATCCGATGCCGTTTCCGGATTTTCTCGATGTGCAATTAAAGTCTTTCAAAGACTTCCTCCAGTTGGACACTCCGCCTGAGGAACGCAAGAACGACGGTTTGTATAAGGTGTTCGCAGAGAACTTCCCTATCACCGACACGCGTAATAATTTCGTTCTCGAGTTCCTGGATTACTATATCGACCCGCCCCGTTACACCATCGACGAGTGCTTGGAGCGCGGCCTGACATATAGTGTACCCTTGAAGGCTAAGTTGAAACTCTATTGCACCGATCCCGATCATGAGGATTTCGGCACGGTGATCCAGGATGTGTTCCTGGGTCCGATACCTTATATGACTGCTAACGGTACTTTTGTAATCAATGGTGCCGAGCGTGTTGTGGTATCACAGTTGCACCGTTCGCCAGGTGTATTCTTTGGTCAGAGCGTACATGCTAATGGTACATTGCTCTATTCTGCACGTATCATCCCCTTCAAGGGTTCGTGGATAGAGTTTGCTACTGACATCAACAACGTGATGTATGCTTACATCGACCGTAAGAAGAAGTTACCTGTTACTACGCTTTTGCGTGCCATCGGTTACGAGAATGATAAGGACATCCTGCAGATCTTCGACCTTGCCGAGGAGGTGAAGGTGAATAAGAAGGCTCTGAAGGAGGTGCTCGGCTGCAAGTTGGCTGCCCGTGTACTGAAGAGCTGGAATGAGGACTTCGTGGATGAGGATACCGGTGAGGTGGTTTCTATTGAGCGTCATGAGGTGATTATGGAGCGCGAGACAGAGATTACCGAGGATAATATGTACGATATCCTTGAGAGTGGTGCCCAGAGCATCTTGGTTCATAAGGACGAGGCTATTGCCCAGGACTACTCTATCATCTTCAACACCCTGCAGAAAGACCCGTCAAACTCTGAGAAGGAGGCTGTGCTTTACATCTATCGTCAGTTGCGTAATGCTGACCCTGCCGATGATGCCAGTGCCCGTGAGGTCATCCAGAACCTGTTCTTCTCAGACAAGCGCTATGACTTGGGTGATGTAGGCCGTTATCGTATCAACAAGAAGCTTGGTCTTGACACCGAGATGGATGTCCGTGTGCTGACCAAGGAAGATATCATCGAGATTATCAAGTATCTGATTCAGTTGATCAACTCGAAGGCTACTGTCGACGATATTGACCACCTGTCGAACCGTCGTGTGCGCACCGTTGGTGAGCAGCTGTCAAATCAGTTCTCTATAGGTCTGGCACGTATGAGCCGTACCATCCGTGAGCGCATGAACGTTCGCGACAATGAGGTGTTCACACCTACCGACCTGATTAATGCCAAGACTATTTCGAGTGTTATCAACTCGTTCTTCGGCACCAACCCGCTGTCACAGTTCATGGATCAGACCAACCCGCTGGCCGAGGTGACCCACAAGCGTCGTCTCTCTGCCCTGGGTCCTGGCGGTCTGTCTCGTGAGCGCGCCGGTTTCGAGGTTCGTGACGTACACTATACACACTACGGTCGTCTCTGCCCGATTGAGAGCCCTGAAGGTCCTAACATCGGTCTGATTTCGTCGCTGTGTGTATATGCTAAGATTAATGAACTCGGCTTCATTGAGACTCCTTATCGTAAGATTGAGAACGGTGTGGCCAACTTGAATAACGACGAGGTGGTATATTTGACTGCCGAGGAAGAGGCTGAGCATATCATCGGTCAGGGTAACGCACCGCTGAACGACGATGGTACCTTCATCCGTAAGGTGGTGAAGTGCCGTCAGGATGCCGACTTCCCCGTGGTGCCTCCTGCACAGGTAGACCTGATGGATGTGTCGCCACAGCAGATTGCTTCTATTGCAGCTTCGCTCATTCCTTTCCTGGAGCACGATGATGCTCACCGTGCACTGATGGGATCGAACATGATGCGTCAGGCTGTACCCCTGCTCCACAACGAGGCTCCTATCGTCGGTACCGGTATTGAGAAGCAGGTATGCGAAGACTCTCGTACTATGATTACTGCCGAGGGCGATGGTGTTATCGACTATGTGGACGCTACCACTATCCGTATCCTCTACGACCGTACTGAGGATGAGGAGTTCGTCAGCTTCGAGCCTGCCTTGAAGGAGTATCGTATTCCCAAGTTCCGTCGTACCAACCAGAACATGACTATCGACCTGCGTCCTATCTGTAATAAGGGTCAGCGTGTGAAGAAGGGCGACATCCTGACAGAGGGATATGCTACTGAGGATGGAGAGTTGGCTCTGGGTCGTAACCTATTGGTGGCTTACATGCCTTGGAAGGGTTACAACTACGAGGATGCCATCGTGCTTAACGAGCGCATTGTTCGTGAGGATGTGCTGACCTCCGTACACGTTGATGAATACTCTCTCGACGTTCGTGAGACCAAGCGTGGTGCCGAGGAGTTCACAGCTGATATTCCTAACGTCAGCGAGGAAGCTACCAAGGACTTGGATGAGAATGGTATCATCCGTGTCGGTGCCCGTGTGGAACCTGGTGATATTCTGATTGGTAAGATTTCTCCTAAGGGTGAGAGCGATCCTTCACCAGAAGAGAAACTGCTCCGTGCCATCTTCGGTGACAAGGCAGGTGACGTGAAGGATTCTTCACTGAAGGCTAACCCCTCACTGACAGGTGTTATTATTGATAAAAAGCTCTTTGCCCGTGCTATCAAGACCCGTCAGACCAAGCAGCAGGATAAGATTACGCTGGCTAAGATTGACGAAGAGTATCAGGCAAAAGTCGACGACTTGAAGGACATCCTGATCGAGAAGTTGATTACCCTCACCAAGGGTAAGACCTCTATGGGTGTCAAGGATTATACTGGTGCTGAAATCATTGCCAAAGGTGCTAAGTTCACGATGACTGCGCTGAAGAACCTTGAGTATGGTGATATCCAGACCAACAACTGGACCAACGACGAGCACAAGAACGAGTTGATTGCCAAGTTGATTATCAACTATATGAAGAAGTTCAAGCTCCTCGATGCCGAAAACAAGCGTAAGAAGTTTGCTATCACCATTGGTGACGAGCTGCCCTCAGGTATCCTGCAGATGGCTAAGGTATATGTTGCCAAGAAACGTAAGATTGGTGTCGGTGATAAACTGGCCGGTCGTCACGGTAACAAGGGTATCGTCTCGAAGGTGGTGCGTCAGGAAGATATGCCTTTCCTCGAGGACGGTCGTCCCGTTGACTTGGTGTTGAACCCGCTGGGTGTGCCTTCTCGTATGAATCTCGGTCAGATTTTCGAGGCTATCCTCGGTGCTGCCGGTAAGCGTCTCGGTGTGAAGTTTGCTACACCTATTTTCGATGGTGCTAAACTCGACGACCTCGCCGAGTGGACCGACAAGGCAGGCCTGCCTCGTCTCTGCTCTACCCACCTCTATGATGGTGAGACTGGTGAGAAGTTCGACCAGCCCGCAACGGTAGGTATTACCTACTTCCTCAAACTCGGCCATATGGTTGAGGACAAGATGCACGCCCGTTCTATCGGTCCGTACTCTCTCATCACTCAGCAGCCTCTTGGTGGTAAGGCTCAGTTCGGTGGTCAGCGTTTTGGTGAGATGGAGGTTTGGGCACTGGAGGCCTTTGGTGCCAGCCATGTGCTGCAAGAGATTCTGACCATCAAGTCTGATGATGTGGTAGGTCGTGCCAAGGCCTACGAAGCTATCGTGAAGGGCGAGCCCATGCCTACTCCTGGTATTCCTGAGTCACTCAATGTGCTGTTGCACGAGTTGAAGGGTCTGGGTCTGAGCATTAAGATGGACTAATGAGAGTTAAGAGTTAAGAGTTAAGAATTAAGAGTTATATAGAAATATGGCTTTCAAGAAAGATACAAAAGTAAAGACAAACTTTACCAAGATAACCATCGGACTGGCTTCGCCTGAAGAGATTCTCGAGAGTTCGTTTGGTGAGGTTACCAAGCCTGAGACCATCAACTATCGCACCTATAAGCCTGAGCGCGATGGCTTGTTCTGCGAACGCATCTTCGGTCCTACCAAGGACTACGAGTGTGCCTGCGGTAAGTACAAGCGCATCCGTTACAAGGGTATTGTCTGCGACCGTTGTGGTGTTGAGGTTACTGAGAAAAAGGTACGTCGTGAGCGCACTGGTCATATCGAACTGGTTGTTCCTGTAGCTCATATCTGGTATTTCCGTAGCTTGCCCAACAAGATTGGCTATCTGCTTGGTCTTCCCACTAAGAAGCTTGATGCAATTATATACTACGAGCGTTACGTAGTTATTCAGCCTGGTGTGTTGGCTGGCAAGAAAGATGCTGAGGGCAATCCTGCTCTGGGCTCTCAGATGTACGACTTGCTGTCAGAGGAGGAGTACAATGAGATTGTCGACAACCAGCTTTCTGAGGATAACTATTATCTGGATGACAACGATCCTAATAAGTTCATTGCCAAGATGGGTGCTGAGGCTATCTATGACCTGTTGCTTAAGATTGACCTCGACTCTTTGTCGTATGAACTGCGTGACCGTGCAAACAGCGATTCTTCCGTTCAACGTAAGAATGAGGCTCTGAAGCGTCTGCAGGTTGTTGAGGCTTTCCGCTCAAGTGTTGAGAAGGGCATCAACCGTCCTGAGTGGATGATTATGAAGATTATCCCTGTGACACCTCCTGAGTTGCGTCCTCTGGTTCCTCTGGATGGTGGACGTTTTGCTACATCTGACCTGAACGACCTCTATCGTCGCGTCATTATTCGTAACAACCGTCTGAAGCGTCTCATGGAGATTCACGCTCCTGAGGTCATCCTGCGTAACGAGAAGCGTATGTTGCAGGAGGCTGTCGACTCACTGTTCGACAACAGCCGTAAGTCGAGTGCTGTGAAGAGCGATAGCAACCGTCCTCTGAAGTCACTCTCTGACTCACTGAAGGGTAAGCAGGGCCGTTTCCGTCAGAACTTGCTTGGTAAGCGTGTGGACTACTCAGCCCGTTCGGTTATCGTTGTAGGTCCTGAGTTGAAGATGGGTGAGTGCGGTCTGCCGAAGCTGATGGCTGCTGAACTCTACAAACCGTTCATTATCCGCAAGCTTATCGAGCGTGGTATTGTGAAGACTGTGAAGAGCGCTAAGAAGATTGTCGACCGTCGCGAGCCGGTCATCTGGGATATCTTGGAGAACGTGATGAAAGGTCACCCCGTGCTCCTGAACCGTGCACCAACACTGCACCGTCTGGGTATCCAGGCCTTCCAGCCCAAGCTTATCGAGGGTAAGGCTATCCAGCTGCACCCACTGGCTTGTACCGCCTTCAACGCTGACTTCGACGGTGACCAGATGGCTGTACACCTTCCTCTTTCTAACGAGGCTATTCTGGAGGCTCAGATTCTGATGCTCCAAAGTCACAATATTCTGAACCCCGCCAATGGTGCACCTATCACTGTTCCTTCACAGGATATGGTGCTTGGTCTGTACTATATCTCTAAGATTCGTCCAGGTGCCAAGGGTGAAGGTCTGACCTTCTACGGTCCTGAGGAGGCTATCATTGCTCACAATGAAGGTAAGTGCGACTTGCACGCTCAGGTAAAGGTAGTGGTCGACGATATTGTTGATGGCAAGCCCTGCAAGCACATGGTTGAGACCTCAGTCGGTCGTGTCATCGTAAATGGCATCATTCCTAAGGAGGTTGGCTTCGTCAACAAGATTGTGTCTAAGAAGAGTCTGCGCGACATCATTGCCGACGTTATTAAGAATGTAGGTTTTGCTGAGGCTTGTGCGTTCCTCGACGGTATCAAGAACCTGGGTTACCGCATGGCTTATGAGGCAGGTCTGTCGTTCAACCTCGACGACATCATCATTCCTGAGTCTAAGAAAGACTTGATTGAGAAGGGTAATGCCGAGGTACAGCAGATTACTGAGAACTACAACATGGGTTTCATTACCGACAACGAACGTTACAATCAGGTTATCGATACGTGGACACACGTCAACAACGACTTGGGTAATGTGCTGATGAAGGAGATGACCGAGGCCGATCAGGGCTTTAATGCCGTATTCATGATGCTTGACTCTGGTGCCCGTGGTAGTAAGGACCAGATTCGTCAGCTCTCTGGTATGCGTGGTCTGATGGCTAAGCCTCAGAAGGCAGGTGCCGAGGGTGCTCAGATTATTGAGAACCCCATTCTGTCGAACTTCAAGGAAGGTATGTCAGTGCTCGAGTACTTCATCTCTACGCACGGTGCCCGTAAGGGTTTGGCTGATACGGCTATGAAGACGGCAGACGCAGGTTATCTGACTCGTCGTCTGGTTGACGTATCTCACGATGTGATTATCAATGAGGAAGACTGCGGTACGCTCCGCGGACTCGTCTGCACTGCGCTTAAGAACGGCGACGAGGTCATTTCAACGTTGTATGAGCGTATCCTTGGTCGTGTCTCTGTTCACGATATCATCCATCCTTCTACTGGTCAGCTCATCGTTGCTGCCGGTGAGGAGATTACCGAGCCTATTGCACAAATCATTGAGGACTCACCTATCGAGAGCGTTGAAATCCGTTCAGTGCTTACCTGTGAGTCTAAGCATGGCGTCTGCATGAAATGTTACGGACGTAATCTCGCTACTCGAAAGATGGTTCAGAAGGGTGAGGCTGTCGGTGTGATTGCCGCTCAGGCTATTGGTGAGCCTGGTACTCAGCTGACACTGCGTACGTTCCACGCCGGTGGTGTGGCTGCCAACGCAGCTGCTAATGCCAGCATCGTGGCCAAGAACGATTCCCGTATCGAGATGGAAGAGGTTCGTACCGTTCCGTTCGATGAGGATGGTCGCGAGTGCGAAATGGTAGTGAGCCGTTTGGGTGAACTCCGCTTCGTCGATGTCAACACCAAGATCGTGCTTTCTACCGTCAACGTTCCTTACGGTTCGTCACTTTACTTCAAGAATGGCGACACCGTTAAGAAGGGCGACAAGATTGCACAATGGGATCCCTTCAATGCGGTCATCGTTACGGAGTATGCCGGTACGCTGAAGTTCCACGATGTCATCGAGGGTATTACTTTCCGTGCTGAGACCGATGAAACCACTGGTCTGACTGAGAAGATTGTTACTGAGTCGCGCGATAAGCTGAAGGTTCCTACCTGCGACGTCGTCGGTGCCAATGGTGAGGTTATTGGAACATATAACTTCCCAGTGGGTGGTCACGTAGTTGTTGAGGACGGCCAGACCGTTAAGACTGGTGAGACGTTAGTAAAAATTCCTCGTGCTGCTGCCAAGGGTGGTGATATCACTGGTGGTCTGCCTCGTGTCACTGAGCTCTTCGAAGCTCGTAACCCGTCGAACCCCGCTATTGTATCTGAAATCGATGGTGAGGTCACTATGGGTAAGGTGAAGCGTGGTAACCGCGAAATCGTCGTTACCTCTAAGACTGGTGAACAGCGCAAGTATCTCGTATCGCTGTCTAAGCAGATCCTGGTGCAGGAGCACGACGCTGTTCGTGCCGGTACGCCACTGTCTGATGGTGTCATCACGCCTGCCGATATCTTGGCTATCAAGGGCCCCACGGCTGTGCAGGAGTACATCGTTAACGAAGTACAGGATGTGTATCGTCTGCAGGGTGTAAAGATTAACGATAAGCACTTCGAGATTATCGTCCGTCAGATGATGCGCAAGGTACAGATTAACGATCCAGGCGACACCATCTTCCTTGAGCAGGAGATTGTCGATAAGCTCGACTTCGCTGAAGAGAACGACCGTATCTGGGGTAAGAAGGTGGTTACCGATGCCGGTGACTCAGAGAACCTGCAGAAGGGTCAAATTGTGACAGCCCGTCGTCTGCGCGATGAGAACTCTAGTCTGAAACGTCGTGACATGAAACTCGTTCAGGTCCGTGACGCTGTGCCCGCTACGTCTACTCAGATTCTGCAGGGTATCACCCGTTCAGCTCTGCAGACCAAGTCGTTCATGTCGGCTGCATCGTTCCAGGAGACCACGAAGGTGCTCAACGAGGCAGCTATCCGTGGTAAGAGCGACAACTTAGAGGGTATGAAGGAGAACGTGATTGCCGGTCACCTGATTCCTGCTGGTACTGGTCTGCGCGAGTTCGAGAAGATCATTGTAGGCTCGAAGGAAGAATACGAGCGTATGCAGGCCAACAAGAAGAATGTGCTCGACTTTGCTGAAGAGCCCGTTCTCGACGAACGCTAATTTTTAGAATTGACAATAAAGAAAGAGGATGTGCTCAAGCGCATCCTCTTTCTTATTATGCTTATTATTTCTTACATCTTCCATCATCCTTCTTCCATCGTAAACCGGCAGTCAGGATTCTCTTCCATGAAAGTCTTGGCATATGCCACATAGTGCTCGGCATTGTCCGTCTGACCGGGGCGCGTGGGCTTGATATATTTGGCGGGTACACCGCCCCATATCTCGCCGGCTCCTACCTTGGTGTTCTGTAGTACCAAGGCACCAGCGGCAACGATGGCGCCTTCGCCAATCTCGCATCCGTCGAGTAGGGTAGCGCCCATGCCGATAAGGGCGTGGTCGTGAATGGTGCAGGCATGTACGGTGACGTTATGTCCGATGGTAACGTAGCTGCCGATATGCGTCGGACCGGTTTCGTGGGTAACGTGGACACACGAGCCGTCCTGCACGTTCGAGCAGTTGCCGATAGTGATAGGTGCTACGTCGCCGCGTACGACGGCATTAAACCAGATGGAACAGTTGTTGCCCATCTTTACATCGCCAACAATGGTGGCGTTCTCGCTGAAGTAACAGTCCTTGCCCCATTTGGGTTTCAGACCTTTATAACTCTTTATCAGTGCCATATTTTTTTTCCGTTCTTAATGACGATGCCGTTATGATGGTTTTCTGAAATGCGGCGACCCTGCAGGTCGTAAACAGCACCTCTTCCATCTTCCTTTTTCCATCTTACATCTTCGCTTATACCGTCAGTGCCAGCCACTGTAAACTGCCAAGCGTCTATATAGACGTTAGTAGCTGAGGTGACGACAAAATAGACGCTATTGACACCTTTGAACTTGGTGGCATCAAGCTCAATCATGTGGTCGTCCAATGTCGTCGATGAGAATTCAACGGTGGCCGCAGATTGGACTGTCTTGCCGCCGATGCGCAGTTCGAGTTTGCCCGTTCCCTTGGCACGCAACATGAATTTTGCTGCGCCGCTGGTTCCAAAATCGATGCTGCGTTGCTGAATCCATGAACCTGCCTTCATTCTTACCTGCATATTCTCTGAGGCATCATTGCCCAATGTGCTGATGCTGGTGTTCTTGGTGATGTTGGTGAAGTCCTCATAGCTGACACCACCACAGTTAGCCATTGTCTCGGCCTGTTGCAGTTCGTAGGGATTCATGTTTTTGATGGCGCTCACGCCGGTGAGGTTCTGTGAAACCGTACTGACGGTTGCCGTATTCTCGTTGACTGTCGCTTTGTTCACGCAGATGGAACGATAGCCATCGCAACTGCTGTCAATGGCTCCCTTGTCTTTCATCTTCTGCATCAATGGTCCCCAGTGGTAGATATGATAGTAGTTGCCTTGGAACTTATGCAGATGCGAATGGTTGTTGGGTGACGGGAAACCTGGATGTGGTCCGTAAACGCCTTTATATACCCATGAGTTGGGCTCCATGGGGGTATCGGAAACCATATAGCACATCGTGCAGGTATTCGGTTTGCTGACGTTGATGCCATGCTCCTTCTTGTAGGCGTTCCAGTCGGCATCCTTGCGATCTGCCCACGATGAACAATATGTATAGACAAACTTACCGCCAATGATGTTCAGCTCACTTGCCTCGAAATGGTAGGGTGCTGGCAACTTGATGGCCGAGCCGTCGATGTGTATCATGTCTTTCTTCAACTTCACAAGGCCGGCATTGTTGGGCATGAGATCGGTACCTTTGTTATTGGGGTCACCACCGCCGAAGGAAAGCCAACCTGTGCCGTTCTCATCTATGACCACGCCTGGGTCAAAGCACCAAGTACAGGGATTGACGCCAGGCGAATTTCCTGTAACAATAGCATTAGTCAACGGGGACTTCCAAGGACCAATGGGAGAATCAGCCGTCAGTACACCTACATTGACGGCCCAGTTGGCAAAGTAAAGGAAGAACTCGTCCTTGCCGGTTTCTTCATTGTGTCGCCATGTAACCGATGGTGCCCATGACCTGAAGAAATTGCCACCCCACTTCGAACATACTTTGGCCACGTCTATCGTACCGTGAAAAGTCCAGTTCACCATGTCGTCGGTCGAGAAGATGACCAGTGACTTGATATCGCCATAGCCGTTGCCGTCCTTCTTGCCGTTCTTGATGAATTGCTGGTGGTCGTTAGTACCATAGACATACAGGCGGCCGTTGTAATCCAACGCTGTAGGGTCAGCGCAAAACACGCTGGCACTAATCGGGTTGTTGTTGCTTGCCGACTTATACTCATCAGCGATAGTCTGCGCATTTGAAAGATAGCATGCCGTCATGATGACAGCTGTCATGAATAGTCTCTTATATATATAATTCATTAGTTTATCGATTTCAGGGCGCAAAGTTACTACAAAATGATAGAATATCCAATATTATTTCGTACTTTTGTGTGCGAAAACGAAAAAAAGTTCAAGAAAGTGCGAGATTTTTTCCTGAACTTGTCGTATAACAAATAGAAGTAGATAACTGATGAGTGCTCTGAAGGAGACGGAAATCGTGGCAGCTGTCCGCAATGGGCAGCGCGAGGGACAGACGGAAATGGTCGGTCGCTATGCACAGCGCATCTTCGCGATGATAGCTCGCCAGGTGACGGATCCGATGGATGCTCAGGAGCTGACACAGGACACTTTTTTGCGGGCTTTCAGTCATATAGACAGTTACGACCCACAGCGAGCTTCGCTCTCTACCTGGCTCTGTCGCATTGCCTACCGACTGACGCTCGACTTCCTGAAGCGGCGACGGCCAATGATTGTCTCGATGGAGGACCATGCAAGCTTTCAGACGGACATCAGCGACGAAGTGTTAGAGGCTGAACTGTCGACAGGACGCGAGGAACGCATTGAACAACTGCAGATAGTGATTGACGAACTGCCCGACGATGAACGAATGCTGTTGACGCTCTACTACTTCGAGGATAGGCCGCTGACAGAGATTGCCTACATTACAGGCATTGATGCAAAGGCATTAGCCAACCGACTATATAGAACGAGAAAGAAATTGTATAAGAAACTGACATATAGCAATGAATAAATATAAAGACACGGACCTACGGGAGGCATTGCGCCGCAAATATGCCGACGAACCGCAGCTGCCAGCTGACTTCATGGCAGGCTTGGAGCAGCGGATGAATCAGGTAGGCGATATTGCCGCTGAATCCGATGGCGAAACCACCGGGAATAAACGCCGCCCGCTTTGGCGCTGGGTGGCCGTCGCGGCCTGTTTCTTAATAATAATAGGTATAGGCGTGCATTACCAATTTGAGGAGCCAGTAGTAACAAGCGACGTTACCTTAGGTAACACGGCACGTTACCTAAGGCAACAGGCTCCGTTACCTAAGGTAACGTCGGAACCCACTTCCGAGCCTTTGTCTGCAGCCCAAAATTCGAAGCCTTCGAAGCCGATTCACGCTCCTTCGCCAGTTCGCACGCGACGGACTGAAACTTCTTTGACCAAGGTACAAAGTGTGGCGTTGCAATCGCTCCCTACGGAAAAAGACTCCGCTCCCTACGGAAAAACAGCCGCATCGTATGACCAGAACTTGCACTACGCTTCCATCACAACGGTTGACGACACGGTGAAGTATCAGGCGCCGAGCCGCGTGGATGAGTTCATCGCCAAGATGGCTGAATATAATAAGGTAAAAGAGGCAGAACTGAGATGCTCGATACCGCTGGACAGCAACGTCGTGTCGAGGGTGTACGTTTTCCCGGATAAACAGGAGATTGACGTCTTCGGACGCCTGCTGCAGGTGGCTTGCAGCTATTCGGACGCGATGCCTGGCTATCACCTTTACTTCTCGCACCTACAGTTCTTCTTCGAACTGCAGGACGTTCGCAAACATTTACAGTATCGCTGGATAGCCGAGCGCGTCAACGGCAAGATACTGCTCTACAGCACCAACGCGCCCCTCGGCGTCAATACCTCGTCTGCCTGCTATCAAGAGTATCGCGACGAGCTGATGCATGCAAAGATTATTAACACTAAAACGAAAGAAATATGAAAAGGATGATGATTATTGGCCTCATGGCTTTGGCATGCTTGGCCGTGCAGGCGCAGAAGAAACCGACGGCCGCTTCCAGTCGTCAGAATGTAAAAGTACTGGCTAAGTGTGATGGCATTTTTATGGCAGGCGTCCCAGAACCAACTGTGGACAAGAAGAACAAGAAGACCGTCGTGTGGCATGATACTGAGAATAACTCGTGGCACGAGGATATGGGTTTTGTCGGTTCAGTCCCAACGGTTGACAACATAGAGGAAATCTTTCCGAGTCTTGCCAATGTGCCCAAAGAAAGGCCTTACAGTCCCGTCGTGTGGCAATTGACCGAAGAGAACGATGAAACCGTGCTACATTGCTACTTCCGTATGCCGGCAGATATCGTCAAGAACTTCTGGCTGTGCAGCGACGAGTGCGTTATCCTTGACAAAGCGTCAGGAACCATCTATCGCTGTCGTCGAACGTTGCCCGACTGCTATGGTAAGGTGTTCAGCTTCAAGGGCAAGGAGGGTACAACGCTCGATTTCCAGATTGTCTTCCCCAAACTGGCTGAAACGGTCGAGGAGATTGCCATCTATGGTGTTCCCAACTGGTATATGCGAGGGATGGACGTCAACCTTGTCAGCCAGTCAGGACACTTCTGGCAGGACTATTGCGGCGCTGAGGCCTTCGACACCATTCCGCAGTTCCACAAACCGCACTTGGTCGCCGAGGCCAAGCAGTACAACAAGGACGACCACAAGACGTGGGCTGTTTACGACGACGCCCATCTCATCAAGCCTGTTAAGGATGGCACTTACGCCATCTGGCAGACCCCCGAGGCCACGTATTTGGCTGAGGCGTGCGAGATGAACTGGATGCGTGAGTACTTCGGTCGCGGTGGTGACGAAATGCTTATCGACCAGTCGGGCCGTCGCTACAAGTGCAAGGGTCTATTGGACTACCCCAACGACTTGCTGTTCTGGAACGAAGGCATCACGGGCGACCACTTCGCCATCGTCCACATCTTCGAGCCGTTGCCCTTGGAAATCGAGACCGTCACACTCGTCGTTCCCGAAGGCGAACCCTTCGCCATGTGGGGCGCCAACTGGAGCGGCAAGGTGCAGCCCCTCAACCTCAAGGAACTGCGCCAGAACCAGCGCCTCTTCGAGTATCATCCCCGTCAAGTTGTCAAATAACCAAAAGATCGTATTATGAATAGTTTTTGGAAGCCGTTGAAAGGTGAATACAAGTTCAATCCCAATTTTATATTGAACTTGATAGGAGCACTTGGCCTTATGCCAGCCATGTATGTAACTCGATTGACCGGCATTTTTTGGATTGGTGCAGTCCTCTTCCTCCTATGGTATGCCGTCGTTTATCTCACCTATCTTACTTATTGCTATTTCAAGAACAAATAGCGTGTAGAATGAAAGTCTGAGTTTACTGCCGGTAAACTCAGACTTTACCGCTACTAAAGTAGGAGTTTAGTGCCGGTAAACTCAAAATCATATTTTTGTGATAGGCTTAAGATTAATTAACGCACGGACTGCAAGATATTATATAGGTATTGTCGTATAACAAATAAAGAAATGGTTTTTGTTAGTTAATTAGGTAAAAAGACATGTCAGAGCACAAAACGACCCAGGGAATAGCATGGGACGCAGTGATGCGCCCCGTGCTTTGCATGTTACTCTGGAGCGTTGCAACTGCAGGGTGGGCTCAAACCAAAGACAACGGAAAGACGGTGCATTTGCCTGACTCTGCAAGGCATGACTATGAGGAGTGGCTGCGAAATGAGCCGTCGAAGACAATTCTTCGCGATAGTTCCATCCTGCAACCATTGCCCCCACAGTCGACAACCGCCGATCCTCAAAAGCTAAGCCCCCAAAATCCTTCTGTCTCAGTAGTCATCATGACGCCCATTTTACGCCAGAATATGCGACTGGACTACCAAAGCCACTGGCTCGAAGAAGAGCGCAAGGCTCAGAAAGGCGGTGCCATGACCATTGGTGCCAATCCCATCAGCCTTATTGCTTGGGTTGTTCACAAACTCTTCCCCAAGTACAAGTCAAAGAAGCAACGCCAGCGCGAACAGCTTCAACAGATACTCGATAATTATTGAAACATATCAAACCAACGGAATGAAACACTACATCATCACCATGCTCCTTGCCCTCATTGCTGTGGGTGTTCATACACAGACACAACAGCAGGACTCTACGAAGGTCAAGAAAGAAAAGAAACTCTATCTGTGGGGCTACCTGTCCGACTCGTTCACCCGAACATACATCCCCGACGTGAAGGTCGTGGTGCTGAGGCCCGACTCGTCGCTGGTCGACTCGGCCCAGATTAGCAATGGCTACGGCAGTTTCAAGTCTTCGGAGTACTATGTGCAGGTTCCGGCCAAGCCGGCCAAGTACATCATCAAGGCCACCCATCCTGACTACGAGACAACCTACAAGGACTACGAAATCAAATACGTCGCCCGCAACCGCGAATTCGAGGTGCCGTCCATCCGCATGCGTCGCATCCAACGCAGCAACTACGACAAGGAAGGCGGTACGTTGCAGGAAATTGTCGTCAAGGCCACGAAAGTCAAGATGGTCTATAAGGGCGACACTATCGTCTTCAATGCCGATGCCTTCAATGTGCCCGAAGGCTCGATGCTTGACGGACTCATCAAGCAGTTGCCAGGCGTAGAACTGAAGGAAGACGGTGAAATCTTCGTCAACGGCAAGAAGATTGAGAACCTGACGCTGAACGGCGCCGACTTCTTCAAGGGTAAGAATAAGATTATGCTGGAAAATCTGCCGCACTATACGGTGAAGAATGTGCAGGTTTTCAACAAACGCACGCCCAAGAGCGAATTCTTGGGGCGCGACGTGGAGGATAAGGAATACACGATGGACGTCGTCCTGAAGAAGGAATACAGGGTAGGGGGTACCGTCAACTTGGAGGCCGGCTACGGTACTGACAATCGCTACAAGACCCGTGGCTTCGGACTGCGCTATACGGACCAGACCCGCGCTGTGCTCTTTGGCGGCATGAACAACCTGAACGAATACATCGACTACGACCGTGAGGGCAACGAACGTGACCGCACGCAGGCTTCCGGCGACCGCGACCTGAAGAGCATTGGCGGCATGTGGGCGTGGCATGCACCCGAAGAGCGCATCACCGATAATCTGGAGTTCAGACTGAACTGGCAGGACGTCCATACCGAGAACGAAAGCAATAGCGAGAACTTCCTCGCTGGCAAGAGTACCTTCGGACAGTCGCGCTCGGTGAGCGATTACCGTCCCTTTGCACTGACGGCCCGCAACACGTTCTATATCCGTAAGCCCGTCTATGTCTATTCGTGGATCAACTTTGAATACAATCGTGGCAATAATCGTGGTGAGAGCTGGTCGCTGACAGCCAACGACCAATTGCTGAAGGACTCGGTAAACCATACATGGAGCATCTACAGTTCGAAAAACAACAGCATACAACTGAGCTGGGATACCAATGGCGAATTCAAGTTGCCTTGGGGCGACGAGTTGGAACTGGGCATCGATATGAACTGGCAGCGTCAGTGGGGCGACGGCAGTTTCTCACAGAACCGCTATACCTTGTTTAATACGGGAACCATCGATCAACGCAACCAATATACCGACAGCCCTTACAAGAATTACGGCATCGGCGGACAGCTGTCCTATCGGTTGCGACTGACCGAGAACTTATCCATATCACCACGGTTCAGTGTCAACTACAACTACAATACCAACGACAACCACATCTATCGTCTGGACTGGCTGGGACCGCAGTGGGCCGTCGGTGGACCGAATCCGATGGGCTCGCTGCCTGCCAGCGACCAGTTGGCGCAGGCCCTTGATGCCCCCAACTCGTCGGAGCAAAGCAATCGGGAAAACCAGTATGGCGCCGGCATGATGCTGAACTACAGCAAGTCGCTGGAGAATAGCAATGGTTACCTGTATTATTACGTCATGCTGACAAAGCAGTTCCATCGCAAGCACATGTCGTACGACAGCGACGCGCTGCATACCACCATGAACAATAACTATGACTACTTGAAACTGAACTTCCACTTCAACTATAGTTTCGACAAAAACCATAAGTCTATCTATGCTTACGGACAGAACTCCGTCTCGCTGCCCAGCATCGGACAGTTGGCCGACATCACCCAGACCAATAATCCGCTATATATCCGCAAGGGTAATCCCGACCTGAAACCGCAGACCTACTGGTGGTTCAACGTCAGCTACCAGGCAAGGGTTGACAGCACTAATCAGCACTTCAACATCAGCGTCAGCGGCAATATCCAGCACAACGCCATGGCTACCGCCTATACTTACGCTCCCGCCACGGGTGTTCGCACGACGTGGACAGAGAATATCAACGGCAACTGGAGCATGAATGGTAACATCGACTTCGGGCGTGCCTTGGACAAGAAGAAGTTCTGGTTCATTGGTGCCAACTTCAGTGGCGGCATCGGTCAGAGCACCGACCTCTCGTCCGTACAGTCTGCTGCTGTGTCACAGCAGCAAATAGAACCCCAGCGTAATCGTGTCACCAACACGAGCCTTACCTTCGCGCCTAATCTCCGTTTCCAGAAAGAGAAGTTGACGCTTACCCTCAAGGGCGATGTCACCTGGCGCCATTTCCGTCGCAGCATCGAAGTCAGTGAGTTGCCCACCAATATGTATGACTTCGGCTATGGTTTCAACGCCAACTACAAGCTACCTTGGAACTTCACCATCGATACCGACCTGCAGATGCATTCGCGCCGAGGTTATGCCGACGAACAGATGAACGACAACCGCCTCTACTGGGATGCTACGCTCACCAAGTCGTGGAAACAAGGCCGTTGGGTTGCTAAGCTGAAGGGCTACGACCTGCTGGGACAGGTCACCCAGTGGCAGTACTACGTCACTTCGCAGGGTCGCACAGAATACTGGACTAACAACATGCGCCGCTACGTTCTGCTCTCCTTGTCCTACCGTTTTAGCGTGACACCAAAAAAGAAATAAATAGCATAAAATAAAGCACAAATATGAAGAAACTATTATTATCAATTACGATGCTGGCCCTCGTTGCTATGACGGGGCAGGCAAAAGAGAAAGTTATCGTGTGGGAACAGCCCACCATTGAGTATGGGAACAGTAACGGCGACGGGTTCTTCAATCTCGCCCTCGACGTAACGAAGGTGGAGTTAAAGGAGAACGAAACAGTGGTGTATATCACTGCATTGCAGCGGTCGGACTATCCCGACTTTAGCTTTCAGTTTGCTGGTGACACCTATTTGAAAGTGGGCGAGCAGCGTTATATCATCACTTCTGCTGATGGCATAGAACTCAACAAGTTTGTACAAACCAATAAGGACTATAAGCGCGAGATGACGTTCCACTTCCCACCGCTGCCGAAGGGTACGAAGGTATTCGACTTCATCGAGGGCGATGGACAAAGGGCTTTCCAGATTAAGGGCATCAAGCCTGTGGAGGAACGCTGGAAGCAACTCTTCCCTTCCTACTGGTGCGACGATAAAGGTGACTGGAAGATAGCTTTCTTTGAGGATTGTGTCATCTACGACTGCAAGTTCTGGAACTACAAACAGCGCGACGTAAACTCCAAGACTGGCGAGGCGTCCATCGTCATGACCACTGGTAAAGACGAACTGAAAGTCGCCATCGGCAAGGACAAGAAAGGCCAGCGTCAGATACAGATTGGCAAAGATAAGAAGGTCTATTCGATGATTACCAGTCGTTTCCTGCCTGATTATCCCTCGAAAGACACCCGCACAGGTTTTGTGGATACAGGCTATAAGGAGGATACCGTTACTGTTGTAGGCTGGATTAAGGACATGCCAGAGCATTTCAAGCAGTTGAAGACTTTCGATTTCGGTTATCAAGACCTCTATACGGACGAACAAAAGTCTGCCCATGCCGAACTTGACGAACAGGGACGCTTCTGCGTAAAAATTCCCGTTCTGAACAGTACGGAGTTCACCATGGATTGGCGCCGCTGCTTCCACCGCAACATGTTTGAACCCGGCAAGACCTATTTTATGCTTTATGACTTCAAGGAAGGCCGCCGTTTGTTCATGGGTGACGACTGCCGCCTGCAGAACGAACTCTTCAAATACCCGCTCGATTGGAAGACGGTAGATATGTATGATGGTGTGGAGACAGCTGGCAAGGGAGATGCAGAACTCTTTGAACCATACATTGCCTCGGTCGATAGTCTCATCAAGACACAATACACCAACATCGATGCCCTCTGTGAGCAGCATCCTACACTCTCTACCCGCTTCAATCTTTACAGAAAGGGCAACACGCTGATGCAGCAGGCACGTGCCTTTGGTCAGGCCCGCTTCCGCGCCAAAGGTATGCAACTCTCTGACAATGCCCGCCGCTATGCCTACGACACCTTCTGGACAAAGATAGAGAAGCCCTATACGCTGCACCGAGAACTCGGTAATTTCCTGCGCGACTATCTGGACGATGCCTCACAGGCACGCAATGCCGTGTTCTCATATAGTCTCCGTGAACACTACAAGGAATTCGCCACAAACGACGAGGAACTGGCACTGCTCACACGTTGGAAGAAATGGACTGATGAAATCTCTTCGCTCATTGAGGCAGAACCCACCATCGACGAGAAGATACGTAAATCCCGTGAACTCGACTCGCTGAATGCTGACTTGATCAAAGAGGTGGATAAGATTGTCCAAACGCCGAGAGCCTCGAAGATCATCAATGGCGGAATGCTCATCAACATCTTGAAACAACATCTTCTGACGCTCGACTCACTCGGTGCAGACCCGTTTATCAAGAACATCTGGCTTACCCGACAGGCCCTCAGTCATATCGACCATGAACGTACCTCGTTGCTGCCCAACGTCATGGATACCATCAAGACTATGATTAGCAATTCCGACTGCATTGCGCTGATAGAGCAGCAGAACGACCACTATCTTGCCATCGAGAATCGTGAGTTCGACAAGTTAGTGCTCAAATCATCTGACGATCTTGCCAATATTTCTGAGGGCGAGGCTCTGCTGAGGAAGATACTCGAACCGTATAAGGGCAAGTTCGTGCTCTTGGATATTTGGGGTACGTGGTGCGGACCTTGCAAGGAAGCACTCAGTCATTCTACTGAGGAGTACGCCCGCCTGAAGGACTACGACATTCAATATCTCTATTTGGCCAATCGCAGTCCGCAGGATTCTTGGCAGAACGTCATTAAGGAATATAACGTCAGCGGTCCCAATGTGGCCCACTACAATCTGCCCAGCGAACAGCAAGATGCTATCGAGCGTCACTTGAACGTCCACAACTTCCCCACCTACAAGCTCTTCAATCGCAACGGGGAACTGCTTGACATCAATGTTGATCCCTTCCACCTCGAAGATCTTGCACGCCTGTTAGAACAGATGAAGTAAATTAATAATGCAGATCGACAGATAACGGATTCTTTAGATTCTGCAGTGTCTCTTCGATATGCAACTGCCACTGGGCTTGTGTGTAAATATCATATTTGCTCCATGCCGATCCGAAATAGTATGTATAGCGTTCACCTTTATAATGGCTGATGGTGCCAAGAGCGTGACCAGGCTTGCCCTCAAGGCGAATCGTTTGGACAATACTATTGGGAAAGAGTGCTGCGACATAGATTTGCGACTGATTGACGCGTGGATTCTCTGTCGGGTCGGCATATAGGACGTAGTGGTCGCCTAATGCGATGTGGTCGTGCTCGTTGTCGTGTAGCACGACGCCAGCGGCCAATGTTGTCGGCGCTTGGATACCGTCATACCAGACCGTCATCCTATTAAAGTGCGAGCCTTTGTCGAGACTGACCAGCCGGTGCTCGGTAATGCCGTCGGCACTGGTATTGTAAGTAAGTTCGGCAGCAAAGCGCAGAGGACCATTGTCAAGAATCTTACATTCGCGCCAGCAGTATGGAAAGACGAGTTGACCGTCTTTCATCAGTGCCGGCGCACCGCATCCCAAGCTCTGACCAACGGCATAGCAGTCCAGTCCGTAGCCGTGGTCGTGATGAAATGAGGTGGACATGTAGATGGTGTTGGCAGCCTCGTCTTGTTTCAGACGCCGTAGTGAGTCGCGCTGCGCCACACCCAGGAAGTGCTGGCGATATCGTTCGGCAACAACCAGTTCGGGCGTGTTCTTTACCCAGACATCAGTACCGAATGCTTTCTCGCCGGCTCTTTGTAATGCGGGGCCATACATGCGATAGATGCCCAGATCGTTTTCCCACGTCAGATCGTCGGCACGCTGAGGATATACCCTGCCTTCAACCCACTTTTTGAATGGCTTGGACTTCCCTTTGCTGATATGATAGGTGGCTGTGCTGTGCGGTTGGACGTCAACATCGAGCAATAACTTGTCGTTATGGCTTATCTGATAAGTCTGCTCCTGCCCGTAGCCGTTTTTCACGACGATGCCGCTGTCTGCTTTCGTATTCAGTAACTTGAGTATGGCATTGCAATCAGCTTCTATCACCTCATGGCGTTGTGTGCCGCAAGGATTGCTGATTCTCAGTTCCACCGTCTGTGCGGCGGCCTGCCACACGCCTAAAGCCAATGTAAGGGCGACAAAAAGCTTTCTCATTGTGCTATCAGTGAGACAGCGAAACCGCCACCTGGGGCTTCCTGTAGTTTAAGGGTGTCACCACGCTTCACTACACGCTTGGTAATGGTGTAGGCCTGCGGATTGGTTTCGTAATGAGCGTCTGCAGCATCGGCATAGATGGTGCAGTTGTACTTGCGACCTTTTTCGAGGAAGTCGAGCTTGACGGTGGACTGATGGCCTTGTTCGTCGCACTTGCCTCCGATAAACCAGTTTTGGGTGCCCTTGGCCTTACGGGCTACGGTGATGTAATCAGCAGGCTCGGCCTCAAGATAGATACTCTCGTCCCAGTCGCAGGCGACGTCGCGGATGAACTGGAAAGCATCGTCAAACTTCTCGTAGTGTTCGGGCAGGTCGGCAGCCATCTGCAGGGGCGAGTACATGGTCAGATAGAGGGCCAACGAACCGGCAATGGTGATGCGGGCCCACGACGTATTGTTGCTCCACTCAGACAGTTTTGTGACGAAGATGCCTGGTGTATAGTCCATCGGACCGCCCTGCAGACGGGTGAAAGGCAGAATGCAGGTGTGGTCGGGACGTGAACCACCGAAGGCCTCGTACTCAGTGCCACGTGCACTCTCATTGCCTACGAGGTTAGGATAGGTACGGCAGAGTCCTGTAGGACGCGTAGCTTCATGGGCATTGACCATGATATGATGTTTGGCAGCCTCCTTGACGACGTGCAGATAGTGGTTGTTCATCGATTGCGAATAGTGATGGTCGCCACGGGGTATGATGTCACCTACATAACCCGTCTTTACGGCATCATAGCCATACTTGTTCATGAGGTTGAAGGCTGCTTCCATGTGACGCTCGTAATTTTGCGTTGACGACGACGTCTCATGGTGCATCAGCAACTTCACGCCTTTCGAGTGGGCATAGTCGTTGAGCATCTTGATGTCGAAATCAGGGTAGGGCGTCTGGAAGTCGAATACGTCGCGCTTCCACATGTTGGCCCAGTCTTCCCAACCGACGTTCCAACCCTCGACGAGTACTTGGTCGAGACCGTTCTTGGCGGCGAAGTCGATGTAGCGCTTTACCTTGTCGTTGTTGGCGGCATGACGGCCGTTGGCCTTCACCTTCTGCCAGTCAATCTGGTCAAGCTTGATGCTGGGGAATTGGTCGGTATAGTTCCATGACGACTTGCCGACAATCATCTCCCACCAGACACCACAATACTTCGTGGGATGAATCCATGAGGTATCCTCCAGCTTACAGGGCTCGTTGAGGTTGAGGATGAGGTTGGAACTGAGCATGTCGCGGGCATCGTCACTAACGATAATGGTTCGCCAAGGTGTCTCACAAGGAGTCTGCATAGCACCTTTCAGACCTGTCGCGTCAGGTGTCAGATGGCTGACGAAGGTGAACGGCTTCGGCAGTGGATATTCGCAGGGCTCAGGATTGGGCGTGTACTTGTTACTGTTGCCGTCGAGTTTCGTAGTCAGTGCCTTGGTCTCTGCATCCACCAGTTCGAGGTGCATGGTGGCATAGTCGGCACAGGCAGCTTCGTGGATGTTGATATACAGACCGTCGTCGGTCTTCATCTGCAAGGACGTCTGTACACCAGTCGGTGAGAAGACAGCGACGCTGCTATTACCCCAGTTGACAGCTTTGTACATCTGTTTGCGAATTTCTGAGAGCTTGGTCTCTTGTGTCTCCTGCTCCTGTGTGTCGTAGTCGCCCGGCAACCACCAAGCGGTATGGTCGCCAGTCATGGCAAACTCCGAATGCTCTTCCTTGATGAGGAAGTAGTTGAGGTCCGGCTGCTGGGGGAATTCATATCGGAACCCAATGCCGTCGTCATAGACGCGGAAACGGATAATCATCTGGCGGGAATAAGGTTGTAAGGCAACGCCAGGTCCGCCACCAGGCATCATTTCCGGTGCTTGCCCCATAGCTGTCTTCATCGGCCTGTCAAAGTGCCTAACCAGTGTGACAGCCAACTCGTTGTAGTGGTTACGGATGGTGGACGTCTCGCCCCAAACGGGTTTCCATGTTTCGTCGAACTCTGACGTTTTACAGTCGACCATTTGGAAACCTGTCATGAGGTCGTCCTCGTCCAATCCCATTGAGGCATGCTTGTCTTTCGCCAACTCCAGTCCGAGGTGTGAAGGACGCACCACTTCCTTATCTTTATACATCAAGGTATATGTCGGGCGACCTTCATCGATGGTGAAGTTCAGCACGATATTTCCATTTGGTGACTTAATCTCCTCAGCCATTGCCGTCAGCGGCAGCAGCAGTAATGCTAGTAAAATGTTTCTGTGTTTCATTTGGTTGCTTATTTTCGTCCACTTTGGGTTATTAATGTCTTGATGTTCTCGTTGAAGTCAGACTCACTGAGCAATTGCTCGATGGTGAGGTGCATGCGATAGCGCCAGTAGTGGCGGGGATTAGCAGGGATGTTGATACGCTCGGCATTCTGGTCGGGCAAACGCAGACGTTCGTCAATGGACAGCCAGTCCTGCAGCGATAACAGACAAAGCATTGAGGGCGACGTGAGATGACGGCTCACGATGTCTTTTGCCAACCAGCCTGGCAGTGGGTGTGGTGCGGCACCACCGCGATGGAGCATGGTGTTGAAGTAGTCTTGTGTGCGTTCCTCGTCCTCGTCCCACCACTGACGCAGCGTCGGCATATCGTGCGTCGAGATGGTACATACCGAACGGTAGGGGTTACGCGATAGGTGACCGAAGCGCACCTTGTCGTCCTTAGGCATTGATTGAATCTCCAGCGAGAGGATGCGCAACTCGTTCATCACCCAAGGTACACAGTCGGGTACCATACCCAGGTCTTCAGCACAGCACAACATACGGGTAGCCTGTGTGAGACGCGGCAACTTCTTCATGGCCTCTTGATACCAGAACTGGTTGTTACGACTGTAGAAGTAGTCGTTATACAGGCGGTTGAAGTTGTACTTCTCTGTCTCATCAAGTTTTTCGTAAGGAGCTTGATACTGCACGGCGATACGCGGATGCCAACGGTCCTTGCGCTTGTGGTCGACGAGGAAGAGGTCGTCGTGACCATAGATGCCGTAAGCCTCTATCTCCTCACGACTCAGACCTAAAGCAGGCGCAAACTGTCCCTCAAGACCAGACTTCTCGGGTACAGGGATCTCCCAGATGCGGAAGAAGCCCAGCACATGGTCAATACGGTAGGCATCGAAGTATTGTGACATCTTACGGAAGCGGCGTACCCACCACTGGCAGCCGTCTTTCAGCATCTCGTCCCAGTTGTATGTGGGGAATCCCCAGTTCTGGCCATCGGCAGAGAATGGATCGGGTGGGGCACCTGCCTGTCCATTCAGGTTGAAGTACTTGGGCTCGACCCAAGCCTCTACACCGTCGCGTGAGATGCCGATGGGGATGTCGCCCTTTAGGATGACACGATGTTCACGGGCAAATTCGTGTGCGGCATGCATCTGCTTGTCAAGATTATACTGGACGTAACACCAGAAGTCAGTCACCTTCTTGTCTGGCTTGGGCAGTTTCTCAGGCCATGTGGGGAATTCTGCGGTGCCATATAGGTCGCGATAGTAACAGAACTCTGCATAGGGCTTCAACCACTGCTCGTTGTCGTTGATGAACTGCTTGTAGGCGGCAGTACGCTTGACGGCTGTTCCTTCTTGCTCGTAGAGTACATGCAGATACTCCATCTTGGCAGTGAACATACGCTCATAGTCAATCTGTGGCAGTGCATTCAGTTCTTGACGCAGTTCCTCGAAGTGTGCTTTCAGTTTTTCATCTTTGATTTCAGGTAACTGTCGAAGGTCAGTATATTGCGGATGCAGGGCATAGATGCTAATCGAGTTGTACGGATAGCTGTCCTGCCATGTGTGTGTCATATTGGTGTCGTTGATAGGCAATACCTGCAGAATGCGTTGGTTGGTCTTGTCCACCCACTCAATCATCTTTTTCAGGTCGCCAAAGTCACCCACGCCAAATGAGCCCTCGCTGCGCAGCGAGAAGATGGGGATGACCGTACCAGCACCCTTCCAGGGATAGAGGTCGAAGTTGGCTTGGGATAGTTCGTAGATGACGACTTCGCCGTCCTTGATGTCTGTCAGTGACACCGTGCGGTTGCCGCCCTGTTCCCAGATGGGCTCTTCAATGCCCATCATGACGAACTTGAACTCGAAAGTCTGAGGCAATGTGGCAGCGTCGAGACTGACAACCCATTCGTGATACTCGTGTTCGAACATGGGCAATGCCTCATTGGGGTTCCAGTTGCCGAGCGCATCACCGGCACCGACCATACCAAGCTGATAACCTATGCTAATCTGGGGTGCACGCACCTTCAGACGTATGGTACGCTGATATTCTGTCGTCGTGCTTAATTCACGTTGATTGGCCATGACACAATCGGTAAAGGCTGAGCTATACAGGTAAGCATCCTCAGGGGTGTCAATCCAATGGTCATATATGATATAGCGTGCACCTTTCTGTGCGGCGAACTCCAAGCGGTGGGGTTCGACGAGCCACTCGTGGCGTGCTTCCTCGTCACCATGCATCAGGCTGTAGTAATAGTCGATATACGTGCCTGGCTTTGCGACTTTAGTCAGTTCAATAAACCAATGGCAACCGTCGAGGGTAGTCATCTTATACTTTGAAGTCTTGGTGGCATCGTCGGAAAGGATGTTCAACACCAGGCTTTCACCAAATGTGGTCTGATATTCTACGTTAAAAAGTAATTTCATAGTTGTATATCTTTTTTTATTGTTTTACCTTTATAATTGTCACACAGCAGGCACCGATGAGCAGACTGATACCGGCAACGAGCATCATGGTGCTCTGAGCCGAGCCAACCAGTGTGAGGATGGTGCCACCGAGGGCAGCGGCAATAATCTGGGGTACACAGATGGTGCCATTGAACAGTCCCAAATAAGCCCCCATGTGACCGTAACCTTGTAGGGCGTTGGTGACCAGCGCAAACGGCATAGCCAACATGGCAGCCCAGGCACATCCGATAAGGATGAATGGTACAAAGAGCAGGTACTGGTCGTGGATGAAGGGAACCATTGCAAAGCCCACACCGCCTAAGACGAGGCTGAGGGCGTAGGCAAACTTAGCATTCTTAAACTGCGTCAGTACGGCAGCCCATACTACTGAGCCTATGGCTTGCACGGCAAAGAGAATGCCTACCCAGTCGGCAGCGTCCTGATAGTTCTTGCTGGCGGTGTCGGTCGTATTCCAAACGGTGTTGGCAATGGTGCCGGCGGTGTAGGTCCACATATACATAAAGGCTACCCAACAGAAGAATTGTACCAAGCCAACCTTCCAGAAAGCTGATGGTGCATTCTTCAAAAGGGTAATCCAGTTGCCACCCGTCTCTTGTTCCTCATTAGCCGTCCCGTTATACTCCGCATAATCTTGTGGATTCCATTCTTTTACCTTCATGGTCGTATAGACAACGCAGCCAATGAGAATAGCAGCGCCGATATAGAACGACCAGATGACGCTATCGGGAATAACACCCTTGGCAGCGACATTGCTGATGCCAATAAAGGCGAAGACGTAGGGGAACACGTAGCCCACCACACTACCGGCATTGCAGAGGAACGACTGGATGCTGTAAGCCTTGGCCTTCTGTTCCTCGTTCACCATATCACCCACCAGCATCTTGAAAGGCTGCATGGCCATATTGATGCTTGTATCGAGGAACATCAGTGCCACGAGGCCGAAGATGAGTGCTGCTCCGATGGTCAATCCGAACGATCCGGAGTTGGGTAACAGACACATCACCAATACGGCGACGGCAGCACCGACAAACAGATAAGGAATACGGCGTCCCCAACGTGTCCAGGTCTTGTCACTCAGTGTGCCGACAATCGGTTGCACAAGAATACCCATCAGCGGTGGCAATATCCAGAAATAGCTTAGTGAATGCGGGTCTGCACCCAATGTCGCAAAGATACGCGAGATGTTGGCCGACTGCAGAGCATAGGCTATCTGTACGCCAAAGAATCCGAAACTCAAGTTCCAGAGACTCCAAAAAGGTAAATTAGGTTTTTGTTTCATATCTTCTATTATCTAGTTGTTCCACGAATGATTAAGCGCGTACGAACCACGCGGCGTTGTGGCTTGTCGCGAGGAATGGTGCCTTCTACCTGATTAATCAGGATGTCGGCAGCTTCCTCGCCAACCTTCACGCCTCTCTGTTCTACGGTTGTCAGCATCGGGTCGCAAGCTACGGCTCGTTGTCCGTTGGTGAATCCGCAGATACTGATATCCTGAGGCACATTGAACCCCATACGCTTGGCCGTGTAGAGAATGCCAATGGCCGTGTCGTCGTTGACGGCAAAGAATCCGTCAGGTCTTGACTCGCTATTTAGAATCTCAGGCGTGATAGCTTCCGCATCAGCACGATTGTCACAAATGAATGTCAGTCCTTCGTCGTAGGTCTGCCCGTGTTTCAACAGGGCATCCTTGTAACCGTTAAAGCGATTCTTCGATATTTCCAAGTTCATAGCCGAACCATAGAAGGCAATGTTCCGACATCCCGTTTCTATAAGGTATGTGACGGCGTTGTAGGCTCCCATATAGTCGTCGACTACCACTCGGCTGGCATTCACGCCCGTACATATTCTATCATAGAATACAAGTGGCAGTCCAGCATCCATCAGTCGCTGGAAATGGTCATACTGATGTGTGTCCTTGGCCTGACTGACAATGATGCCGCATACCTTGTTCTCATAAAACGACTGACAGATTCTGACCTCACGCTCATACTGCTCATTGCTCTGAGCCACCATGATGCGATAACCGTGGGCAGAAGCTTCTTCCTCAATGCCAGCCAATACCGACGAAAAATAGAAGTGGGTAAACTCCGGTATGATGACACCAATCACCTTCTGGGGCTTTATCCTTGAGTGACGTAATGACTCGGCTATCACGTTTGGCGTGAAGTTATGCTCACGGGCATACTGCTGGATAGCAGCCCGACGCTCTGCCGAGATGCGCGGCGAGTCCTTCAGGGCTCGCGACACCGTTGCCACTGAGATTCCAAACTCGCGGGCAATGTCCTTCATTGTCAATGGGGCTGTCTCTTTCATCCAGTTATTGATTGCTGCTTGCAAAGTTATGAATTATATCGTTTCGTTGTTCATTGTTCATAGTTCAATGTTCAATTATGCAAATGCAAACGTTTGCACTGACTATATAACGTATTTATTGCAAAAAAAGTATAACGTAACGAAATAATCTTTACTTTTGCAGCAGATTTAAATCATTTTCGTTAATTCGAATACTAAGACCAATTTTTTATAACTAGTAACAATAATAAATGAATGATGAAGCAGGTAAACATTAGAATTCCGTTTAGGATGTTGTTCCTATTATTGGGAATCTTCCTTTCGGTAGGAGCCTTCGCACAAATCAACGTGAAAGGCCATGTTAAAGATGCTCAGGGTGAACCAATCATCGGTGCCACCGTACGTGTAGCGAATTCACAGACCGCTACCATTACGGACTTCGATGGTAACTTCACGCTGAAAGCTAATGTAGGTGCTGATATCAGCATCGCTTACATTGGCTACCAGACTGCCATCGTTAAGGCAACTCCTACTGTGGAAGTTGTGTTGAACGATGATTCTGCAGTGTTAGAGAATGTGGTGGTCATTGGTTACGGCCGTGCACGCAAGACCGACCTTACAGGTTCGGTGACGGCACTCAAACCAGACGAAAAGAACCATGGTTTGCAGGTAAGCGCACAAGACATGATACAGGGTAAGATCGCTGGTGTCAATGTCAACTCTGCTTCTGGAGCCCCTGGTGACGGTGCAAGGATTCGCATCCGTGGCGGAGCCTCACTAAATGCCAGCAATGACCCATTGATAGTGATTGATGGTATGCCCATGGACAATAATGCCACCAAAGGTATGAACAATCCCCTGTCGCTAGTTAATCCCAACGACATTGAGTCGTTCACTGTGCTGAAGGATGCTTCGGCTACTGCTATTTATGGTAGTCGTGGTTCCAATGGTGTCATTATCATCACCACCAAGAAGGGCCGTCGTAACCAAGCCCCCAAGATTTCCTACAACGGCACGTTCTCTATCAGCAGTGTTGCAAAGAAACTGGATGTCATGAATGCCAGTGAATACGTAAACTTCATGAAAGAGAAATACGGTGAAGGCTCTGCCCAGTACAATGGACTTGGTTGGAAGAAGTTCAATGACGATGGCACTCCAAACTATGCAGCAGGTACTTACGACACAGACTGGCAGGATGAGATTTACCGCAATTCATTCAGCCATGACCAGAACATTACCATTACGGGAGGAGTTGGCAATGCGAAATGGGCTATGCCCTACCGTGTCAGTGCCGGCTACACCAATCAGCAAGGTGTCTTGAAGGGTTCAGACTATAGCCGCTTTACAGCAGGCTTTACGGTGAATCCATCATTGCTTGATGATCATCTGAACATGAATATCAACGGTAAATACGCGTACTCAAAGACACGTCCTGGTGGCACAGATGCCATAGGCCTTGCCACCAGAATGGATCCCACCCGTCCTATCACAAGCAGTGACTCCAAGTTTGCCAACTGGGGCGGTTACTGGCAGTGGACAAAGGAAACCGATGTCTTCGACCCTACCTTCCCATATACAATTCTTGACAATTCTCCCGCCAACCCCATGGAAAAGATTGACAATTACACGTGGTACAAGAAGGCCAATGTGCTATTGGGTAATTTTGAGATTGACTACAAGATACATGGCTTTGAAGATATTCGTCTCCACATGAACTTTGCTGGAGAATATGCAGATGGTGGTGAATACACCGACAACAACCGTTTTAGTACATACGGTTTCTATTATGGTGGAGTTGGCGAGAATCATGAGAAGAAGTATAACCTGATTTATACCGCTTATGCCCAGTATTACAAGGACTTCAACAAGAACCATCACTTCGACTTGATGGCTGGTTACGAATACAGCCGTATGCGCTACTGGGGCAACAACGACTACGTATCCTACTTCCCATCTACCTATGAAGGATTGGATGATGATGGCAACCCCAAGGCCAACACCGTCTATAGCAAGTCTGAAGACAAATGGAAGGGTCAGACCGTTCTCGTCAGCTGGTATGGCCGTATGAACTATACGCTGCTGGATCGTTACCTCTTTACCTTCACTGCACGTTACGACGGTTCCAGCCGCTTTGCTGACGGTCACCGCTGGGGCTTCTTCCCCTCTGCTGCCTTTGCATGGCGTATGAAGAGCGAGAAGTTCCTCAAGGACGTAGATGTCATTAGCGATGCCAAGATCCGTTTAGGCTGGGGTAAGACTGGTCAACAGGATACTGGCAGGGAATACTACACTTCTATATACAAGGTTACCAGAGACGTTGCCAACAGCCACTACCTGTATCCGATGGCTACCAATCCCACTGGTGTACTTTATCAGCCGCTGGTTTACAACAACGACCTGACTTGGGAAACCACTACGACATGGAATCTGGGTATCGATTTTGGTATGTTTAATGACCGTCTCTCCTTGGTATTTGATACCTATTATCGCAAGACTACAGACCTGCTTTGTACTCCCACTATCCCTGGCGGAATGAACTTCGACAACGCCATGATGCTCAATGCTGGTTCTCTGAAGAATACCGGTGTAGAACTGGCTATCACCGCAAAACCCATTCAAACCAAGGACTGGTTCGTGGATTTTGGTGTGAATGTTGCCTACAACAAGAACAAGATCAGCGAACTCTATGGTGGCCGAGATATGATTGAGGCTGGAATGACAGCCGGTACTGACCAAACGGTGACTTACCACAAGGTCGGACAGCCCGCCAACTCCTTCTGGGTATACCAACAGGTATATGATGCCAGCGGACGTCCTATTCAGGGTGTCTATGTGGATCGTAATGCTGATGGTGTCATTGACGAGAACGACCGTTATTTCTATAAGAGCATTACAGCTCCCTGGACAGGTGGTTTCTATTTCAAGTTAGCCTATAAGAACTGGGATCTCGGAACCAACTTCCGTTTCAGTTTTGACAATTATGTCTATAATGACATCGTACAGGGTAAGATGAACTCTTCCGTGTTGGCTAATACTTCTGGATTCTATGAGAACAGTACTCCTGATATTACTGCGTTGAACTGGAGTTCCTACAATTATCCTCTGAGTGATTATTTTGTACAGAATGCATCTTTCTTGAAGTGTGACAACATCACGTTGGGCTATAACTTCGAGAATCTGCTCAAGGCAGGCAACTATCACGGTATCAGCGGACGCATATATGCTTCTTGTACTAACGTGTTTACCGTTACAAAATATAAGGGTCTGGATCCTGAGCAAATTTCTGGTAAGGAAAGCAGCGTATATCCCCGCTGCCGCACCTTCCTGCTTGGAGTTAACCTGAATTTCTAATCAACAACTAAACAACGTACATTATTATGAAACTCTATAGAATAAAAGCAATGATTCCGGTGGCAGCTATGCTGTTTGCCACCAGTGTCACTTCTTGCATGGCCGACCTCGACAAAGGCAATCTTGACCCGAATGTCACGGCCGAAGTGGACATCAATGCACTTTACTCAAAGTGCTATGCTGGTCTGATTATGGAGGGTAATGACGGTGCAGCCGACTTTACCATCCAGGATGCAGGACGTTCAACACTATTGCGCAACATTTTCACTTTCAACGTACTGCCTACCGATGAGGCTATCTGTTGGTGGAGTGACGGTGGTATTGTAGACATCTGCTATAACCAATGTGTACCCAGTACTCCCACGCTAAAGTTCCTGTATTATCGTCTGGTTTCAAACATCGGTTTCTGCAACCACTTCCTCGAAGTGGCAGAAGAGAAGGGTGCGGATGCCACTATGAAGGCCGAAGTCCGCCTGTTGCGCGCATACAACAATTATCTTATGCTCGACTTCTTTGGTGACCCGTCGTTCACGACGTCCATATCGGCAGAGGCACCAAAGCAGGCTCACGCCTATAATTCCAAATATGTCGAAGGCCAGTCATATAGCCGTGCAGAACTGCTGGCTATGGGACGTGAGTTTATGTTCAACTGGGTGAAGGACGAGATAGAGGCAGCAGAACCTCTTCTGTTGCCGGCAAAGCCCAGGAATGACACGGAAGTAGATTACGGACGCATGGACAAGGCTGCTGCATGGCTGCTGCTAAGTCGTCTGTATCTGAATGCCGGTGTCTATCTGAACAACGACGGACAGAATAATCCTTACTGGGACCAGGCATTAGCCTATGCTGAGAAAGTCATCAATTCTGACTATAAGCTGTTTGGCGATAATGAGATTTCCGCTACGGCCAAAAACAACGGCTATAAGCCCTACGACCTGCTGTTCATGGGTGACAATGGTTCAAACGGTGCCAGTTGTGAAGCCATTCTTCCCCTCAAGCAGGATGGCATAACCACTCGCGGATGGGGCGGTTCCCGTTTCTTCATCGCTGCCATGTGGGACGGTACCATGAAGACAGTCATCGATCTGAGCAGTGCTACAACCGATGGCGCATGGAGCGGTATGCGCTGCCGTCCTGAGTTCCTTCAGGTGTTTACCTCTTCCCCCGCGATGTATGTTGGTAAGACCGCTAAAGAGATTCGCGCAGCCAGCAGCGATGACCGTGCTATTTTCTGGGGCAAGGGAACGGAAAAGAAAGCCCGTACGCTGGACTTGGGTAGCAATACTGAGTTCGTGCAGGGTATTGTCACTCCTAAATGGAACAATAACTACTCTACAGGTGCCACTCCCCACGACCCCACGGACGTCGACACCGATTTTTTCTTGTTCCGTGCTGCCGAGGCTTATTTGAATGCCGCTGAGGCTGAGATTCACCTCAATGGTGCCACATCTTCCAAGGCAAAGCAGTATATGGATGCCATCCGCAATCGTGCCCATGCTGGCACAAAGAGCACTTACTCGCTGACCGACGTCCTTGACGAGCGTGGCCGTGAGTTCTACTTCGAAGGCTACCGTCGTGTAGACCTTATCCGCTTCAACAGGTTTGGTGGTCAGGATGCCTACAACTGGTCTTACAAGAATGGTATTGCCGACGGTACCAACAAGATTAAGTTCGACAAGAGGCGTAACTTGTTCCCCCTGCCTTCTTCTGAAATCATGGCCAACAGCAATCTTGTCCAGATTGACGGCTATTCTGAGATTGAATAAATGGAGTATTAACAAGCAACAAAGAGAAACGCAATATGAAGAACAAGTTATTGCTTGGCGCCCTGCTGATATGCATCGCTAGTATATTTACTTCGTGTAAGGATGACCGTGACGACAATCCGACGTTCAAGACACCGACATCCTTCACGCTTAACACTCCTGCCATGGCCGAGCAGTATATCCAACTGTCAGCCGCTAACACCGTCCACCTGACATGGTCACAGCCTGATTTTGGTTATAATGCCTATGCCACATACAGCATACAAGTTGGCGTAGTACAGGCTGACGGTACTGTAAAATGGTGTCAGAAAGACATCAAGGATGCAGACGGCAACGTTATAGGACAGGAGGATGACTATCTCAGTACAAACCTTTACACCTGCAGTTCAGACATTAATGGCGAGGAAATAGCACAGGGCATTAATCAGGCTGACGGCATCACGAGTCCCGATGACTATGTAGACAAAGGTTACCGCAAGATAGCCTTCCGAGTCCGCGCAGCCCTCTTCGAGGCACTGACAGCCCTCGTGCCGGGTTCGACCATCGTGTCTAATGCCGTAGTTTTTAACCACATGGCAGCATACAAGGCCATCAAGGCACCAGCCTACATCTACCTCATTGGTACTCCAAACGAGTGGATTGCACCTCAGCCAGCCAATGCCGATGCCCTGGAGCCATGGAAACTCATAGAAACGGAAATCGGCAGTAAGGTCTTTGAAGCTACCTTCGACATTCCTGCCGGCGACCTCCAGTTCCGCTTCTACACCTATTTGGATGACTGGGGTAGTGATGATGACCCGATGGGATCTATAGGTCCTCAGGCCAAAGATGCTCCTATCGACGGTTGCGAGTGGGATGAGAATAACGCTTACTCTGATGACCTGCTTCAGCCTGGTAAGGGTACCTGGAAGTTTGCAGGCTTTACTGGTGGTTCTGTCACATTCACGGTCGACATGAATACTAATAAGGTGAAGTTTGCTGTCAATTAAAACGTAATGTGTACTAACTCAAAATAAGGAAAAGATTATGAAAAAAATCAGTTTCTATATGATGGCTCTCCTGAGCATTGTCCTTACCGCCTGCGGTGATGACTATTCGGTTTCGACTCCCCCACAGTCGAATCCGCAAGAGAGCATACTCCGGCCAGATGCCATCACATTTAATGGTGTTGATGTGAAAACCATCAACCTTCAGCAACTCATTGCCAGCGATGCACCCATTCCATTGGGCAATGCGTCAGTCACTGAGGGCAACATGCCGGCCAATACCATCCTGAAGTCCAGGATTGACATTGCGAAGTCCAACGACTATAGTGATGCCTTTACGCTGGAAGGTGAGAGTATGGCTAATACCAATGTGGTCAGTGTGCTGCCCAGCAGCCTTCAGGCCGCCTACTACAATCACTTCACCCACAACCCCAATGAGACAACGCTCTATATGCGCATAAATCTCTTTACCGTTACTAACGGTACTAGTGAAGCTATCGTAGGGACACCAGGCAGCAACTACTACGGCAACTATTCTGTAGCATTCACTCCTGTCGACGAGAGGGGGATCTATATCTCGACGGGCTATTATGCCGTTGTCAAGGGAATTGATGGCAATTGGAGTGAAACTAAGTTTACCCACAGCACGACCGATGTCTACGATGACCCGGTATTTGCTGTTACCATCGACGCTGTCAAAAATGATGCCGATGTCCGTATGGATACCGAGTACATGATAGTGGCAGAGGAAGACTTGTCGAAATTTATGAACGGTGATATGACTGTTGCCTTCGGACAAGGTGAAGGCGAGGGTATGGTGAAGGGCGGACCAGCATTCGTAGGTCCGGCAAACGACGGTGCGGCCAAATACAACCTTACCATAAACATGGAGAAGTCATCTGTCGTCTCTGAGCCTGTCATTCAGTTCTACTGCTACTACCTGTATGCTAACTCTGGTGGCAACATGAAGGTGGAAGCTCCTGAAACCAGTCGTAACTACATGTTCTACAAGACAGCACCAACTACATTCACCTATACCACTTTCTGGCCGAACAACGCCAATGGCAAGTCCGTCTACAATGTGAAGGTTTGGGAACGGGAGGCCATGCTGGCTGGTGCAACCACCAAGACATGGGGCTTCGAGGGTAAGGCTACCGGTGCCCGTCAGGAAAGTGGCACGTTTGTTCAGCCTGGCCAGTGGCTTGGCCCGCTTACAGAGGGTTGGTACACGCTGACCATTGAGATGGACGAGGAGAAGAACATCCACACCTATCAGTGGACAGCCGCAGAAGCACCAACGGTGGAATATGCAAACATCAGCCTTATTGGTACTATCAACGGCACCAATTGGGATACTGACTTTGATTTGACACAGTGTGCCAAGGCTCCCCACAACTGGTGTCTGCTCGACTTCGAACTGACGGGTGATGCCAAGCTGAAATTCCGTGCCAACCACAACTGGGACACCAAAGACTGGGGCGGTGACGGCTCACAGTCCATTGCCCAGACGGTGTACACGTTGCCTACCGGCAGTACAGACATCACGGTTCCTGCAGGAGTCTATGACTTCTATTTGAACGATATTACTGGCAACTGGACCATTCTGAAGAAATAAGGATGGCAGGGATGGTGTGTAAACGTTTGCACACCATCCTTGTCACTTTTTTCATTCCAATGAAACAATGTAAGATAATTATCTTTACCTTTGCACTAGAAAACGTATTTTTATAAACTATATAATTACAAACAAAAACGAACCGATTATGAAGAAATTTTTTACTTTAATTGTGATGTGCGTTCTTGCTATCTCTGCTCAGGCAAAGATTAACATTTACGTTCAGTGTGAAACAGCTCCTTTCCTTTGGACATGGGGAGCAGTAGGCGGAACCTTCGACAACGTAGGTGACTGGCCCGGTTCACTTCAGTTTACCGAGAAGTACACCCACCCTGATACAGGTGATCAATTCTGGATGTTCTCTTTCCCTGACGAGATTACTCAGATTAGCTTCCTGTTCAACAACGGTGATGCTTCTAGTACCAAGCAGACTGGCGATGTCAAGGACGTTACTTCTGACCGTTACTTCATTCTCTCTTGGGACGATGGTGCTGGCAATGTAAGCCTTCAGGATGTCACTGGAGACTACACAGAGATTCCTGATGCTGAGGTGAACACACTGGGTGTTTCTGGTAGCCATGTCGGCTGGGACGACCCCACCACCTTTGCTGAAGTCATTGAGGCAGGCAAAACCTACAAGTACACTTTGGACCCCTCTTCTTTGGGAAATACTGCTATACAGTTCAAGTTTCGTCCCAATGGTGTTTCTTGGATGGGTTTCTGGGATGTTTACTATAACGCAGATGGCGATGCCGTAGCTGGTAAGACATCTTCTGCTGAGGCTCCCAAATGGTTGGAAGCTGACAACGATGGCAACTTCAAGATTGACCTCAACAAGTACAGCGCAACTGCTTTCATTTTCACGATGACTTGGAACGGTGGAAAGAGTGCAACGGAAAATTGGACTATCGTGGCCGAGGCTAAGGATTTGCGAGAGCTTGAGCCGGGTGAGGTTACTTGGACTATCGCAGGTGTAGAGGCGCTCTGCGGTGTTGCATGGGATCCAGCAAATACCGCTAACGACATGACGAAGGATACCGATGGTCTTTACAAACTGACCCGCACAGGTGTTGCTTTGGAAGCTGGCACCTATGAGTTCAAGGTTTGTGCTAACCACGGTTGGGCAGAGTCTTATGGCAATGGTAGTGACAACCAGACTATTAGCATTGAGACAGCAGGCACGTACGACGTTACCTTCACTTTCAACGCTGAGAGCAAAGAACTGTCTGCCACAGCAAGCATAGCCACTGGCATCAGTGCTGTCAAGAATTTCAATGCCACATCATCGACTCTGTACAACCTGCAGGGACAGCGCGTACAGGCAAGCTTCCGTGGCATCGCCATCAAGAATGGTCGCAAGGTCGTGATTAAGTGAGAATAAAACTGAGCTTGCTCTTGTTTTATCGAACGTGAACGAGCTCGATCTTTAGCCAAGGTCGTGATTAAGTGAGACTTTATAGCCGTTAAATACTTAATTCAGGCGGACATCTGCAATGGTGTCCGCTTGTTTTTTGTTGATACCTTACTGGCTCTTCGCTTGAGATTCGGCAGCTCTTCGCTTGAGATCAGGGAGCGCTCCGACAGAGAGGGGGAAGGGTGGTGAGTTTAGTGGCGGTAAACCCTCAGTTTAGTGGCGGGAAACCCTCCGTTTAGTGCCGGTAAATCCTCAGTTTAGTGGCGGTAAACTCTCCGTTTAATGGTGGTAGCCCCCGAGCACATGATTCACTTGAACGGCTGTCAGTTCCTTAAAGCCTATAACTCGTAGGGGTGAAATGTAGCAATTGTTTTGTTATTTGTTTCATTCTGCTGTTTCGTTGTTAAAAATGTCAGCTTTTTCTTTGTAGTGTCATTTTTACCATTTACCTTTGCGACCATTCAATGCTTACATTTTATTTTTTATTATTAACTAACTAAATTTAAATTTATGAGACTTTTTACAAAATCATTGATGGCGTTAGCCCTGTAGGTGCTTGCAGTGGGCGGGGCAAAAGCTAGTGTTGAAACTGTCGTTAAGAGTATTGACTACACTCAAACGGCTAGTTATGGCTACTATTTTGACCAAACTGGATTAAGGGTGAAGCGGTAGCTCCAACTATAAATTCTGGCGCTCTTGAGATGAAAAATGCCTCTACCGATGATTATCAGTGTTTTATTATTGATGGGGCTAAGATTCAAAAGGATTTTACCTATAGTGCAAAAATTATCTATAAGTCTACAGCAGCAGCTAATATAAAGGTTACGTATGGAGGCTGGTGCAAGAGCATTGTAAAGGATAATATTGCTATTGATGAAACAGATTCTTGGAAAGTTCTAAATGTTGATTTTGGGAAAGCCGATTTTGCCGCTGATGGACAACATATTCGCATAAACTTTGGTTTTGCAGGAACAATTTCTATTCAAAAAGTAGTTATCTACGGAACTGCCCCTGATGTGATTAGTATTACAGAAGTAGAAAAGTTTGTGGCTCCAACTGGGACAATAGATGTTAAAGAATTGACGGGATCTAACACGAGTTGGGCTAGTTCTGTTGTCTATCCGAAAGAGTTCGGACCTGGGGGTGCAAGTTTTGGCAACGGCGATGGTAGCAGTGAATCAAATCACGTAAACATTGAGGGCTATGATTACATTTGTTTTCAGGTGACAACAGCATCAGATAATACAGCAGGTTTGCGCGTTTGGATATGGGATGGTGAAGCCGGTGGTGCCGGTTCAGTAAAGACCCTGTATGCTTATCCTATTGCTGATTATGCTACTGCTGATTATGCTACTGCAACTAAAATAAAAGCTGGAGTGGGTACTTATGTTACCAAGGTTTCTGGATATAAATATCTTAAAGGTGTAAAGGCTGCAAATGACTGGGGCTCCAGTGCGTCAGTTGTATCGGTGGCATATATGTGTACGGGTGCAGCTCCAGTTGCTTATACTCCTTCTGGTCAAACAACAATTTCTGGAAATGAATATCTTACTGACGAGAGCATCACCTGCTTTGACGTTACCGGCCTTATTACTGCCGCCCAGACGCTTGATGCCGCCAACCCCAATGCTCTGTTTATTGATGATAATAGCAAGTTGGCTAATACCAAGAATGTGATAGTTTCTGGCGTTTGCGCTAATCTGGAGTTGGTAGACGGCAAGCCCTTTAAGGCTCCCGCTGCATTTACAGCTACTAATGCAAAGTTCACCAAGACCATCACAGAGGCTGGTTATGGTACGATGATAATTCCGTTTGCTGCCAATTTGGCTACAGGCGTTGAGGCTTACAACATGACGGGTGTTTCTGGTACAACCATCGATCATACTGATGCTACGTCTATTGCTGCCTACAAGCCGGTACTGCTGAAGGCTGCTGAGGGCAACTATGAGTTCACGGCTACCAATGCTTCTATCACTACAGACGAGACAGCAACTAATGGTTTGCTGAATGGCACCTTTGTTGGTGCAAAGCTTGCTGCTGATGCTAACAACTATGTATTACAGAATGGTGCTGCCGGCTTGGGCTTCTTCCTGGTTACTGGAAATGATGACGCTATCGTTAAGCCTTTCCGCGCTTCTCTGAACACTGGCGTTTCAGCTCCTGAGTTCCTCGCTATCGAAGGTCTGGGCTTCACAGGCATCAATGAGGTTAAGGCTGCTGAGTCTAAGGGTGAGTTCTTCAACCTGGCTGGTCAGCGTGTTACTCAGCCTGTTAAGGGTCTCTACATTGTGAATGGTAAAAAGGTTATCATTAAATAATTCATGGTAAATTAATGGTAATTTCTGTTTAACACTTAAAAGAACAAGATTAATATGAACTGTAATATAAAAAACGGATACGGTTAACGATAATTAGCACTTAGTGCTGATTCATACCCTCTCATGGGGGCTTCTCGCCCCCACACCCCTCGGTGTTTTCAGGTATTAGATTTTCCAACCTGATACACTTTGGAAAAATGCAGGAGTTACTTTTTTGAAGATATGTAACCATCAACATAGGGTTTCTCCTGAGTGACAACGGCAAAAGCCTGACGGATGAGTTTGTTAGCTACAGCTATGACAGCGACTTTTCCAGGCTTGCCATTAGACCGCAAACGGTCATAACAGGCTCTGCATTCAGTGTTGCATCTCAGAGATGCGAATGCTGCCACATAGAGCTGACTCCTTAAAGAAGAGTCCCCGTTGCGGTTGATGTGACCTTTGAAATTGACTGAAGTACCGGACTGCTGATAAGTCGGCGACAATCCCAAATGACGGGTGAGTTGCTTGGCATTATCAAAGTAAGTGAAGCCGCCAGTGGCCATGATGAGTGCAGCTGCAAGCGTTATACCTATGCCTTTTACAGAGGTGAGTAAATCCATCTGCTTCTTGTATTCAGATTTGGCAAGAGATGCAAGATCTTCTTCTAGGTCTTTGATCTGCTTCTCAAGGAAAGCAATGGTCTTGTCAATAGACTTCTTGCACTTGGCATCAAAGAACGGCAGCACCTCCATGGAGCCTTTGAGGTTCCTTGTGGCAATGAGTTGTTTCTTGAGCTGGCGGATGACTGTACGCTTCTGCTTTAAGGTGAGAATGGCATCACTGCGGAGCTTGTATGGCGCAGGTTGCATTTTCTCTCCATAGAGAGCAATCAGACGGGCATCTATCTCATCCGTTTTGACGGTAGATAGCATTGCACGAGCAAAGTTCTTCACTTTGAGCGGATTCTCCAAACTTGTCGTTATACCTGCCTCTGAAAGCAGATAGACAAGCAGAGCACTGTAATTTCCTGTCGCTTCCATGACGCAATGGTGCTCCTCCTTGGAGATAGTCCTGATGAACTCATGAATCCCCTTAGTGGTGTTCTTGAATGTCTTCGTCTTACTGTTCTTGTCTGGAGAATAAGCGACAACGAAAGTGTCCTTGCTGACGTCGATACCAATGTAAGTCATAACAATAACATTTTAAATAATATGCAACATCAAAACATCTTAGAGCCATCATTGCAAATGCGGGGTCAAAACCCAGTGAACTGTCCGGATTCGGATGTTAAGGAGTGGGGGCAGAACATATTGAACTGTCTTATGACGAATGAAAGGACGGCCTTATTCCACATCCTTGATGTTGTTAACGAGTGCAAATATAATAATTAATATTGAATATACAATGAAAAGATTATTTCAATGGATGATAGCTGCCATCCTGATCTGCGGCGCAACTACGTTCACGTCGTGTAGCGTGAATGATGACAATCCCTTCATAGCCCCGACAGACGAACCTGGTGCTGCATACCGGGCCGTGTTGCAGTCGCTCGACTGGGGGCAAGACACGACATTCGTTTATGGCCATAAAGTGCCTGATGTAGATGCGGTATGCTCAGCGCTAAGTTATGCCAAACTGATGAGGACGTTAGGTTATAACTGCAAGGCAAAGGTGTCGAGCCCCATCAACCGCTAAACGGAGTTCATC
>JAEEGG010003136.1_pt1 | contig 41555 bp, 35 predicted proteins | sample 9134161 | NCBI WGS metagenome assembly JAEEGG01 (sample SAMN16246543, study PRJNA631951) | gut metagenome | biome: gut microbiome; feature: rumen; material: CR-attached | host: Bos | place: Iran: Karaj | collected 2018-10 | reverse complement strand
TTAATGGTCTTAATCCTTACCAAGAGTCTGATCGTATGAAGGCTGCAAGCAGTATCGCTGATATGGCGGATTCTATTGTTGGCAGTATCGGTAGGTTCCAGTGGGACATCGCTGTAACACGTATAGGTCAACTCGCGTCAGAAATGCGAATCTCAACAGGTGGTCAGTCTGTTGGTGGCAGTAATGGTAATGCTGACGAATTGACCAATTGGGATGGTAGCAAAAAACGAGGACTTGGCTTGTAAATACAAATTTAGGGAGGATGAGATTTCTATTTCTCCTCCCTTTTTGCCTTCTTTATGCTATTTTCTTCGATATTATTTGTTTTCTTGCAATATTTTCATTATATTTGCACACGAAACGCCTAAATATGATAGAATTCTACTAAAATGAAGGAATATACGCATTATAATCGCATCAAGTCTGTTTTGGCAGAGAAGAACAAAACAGGCACATGGCTCTCAGAACAGATGGGACGCAATCTGGGAACAGTATCACGATGGATGACTAACAAAGTACAACCGTCCGTCGAACAACTATACGACATAGCCAATCATCTCGAAGTGGATGTTAAAGATTTGTTGGTGTCATCAAAAGAATACAATAATAGAGTTAGTAAACAATGAATAGAAAGGGTAAAGATGATGAAACAAGAAGTTTGTACAAGTCATAATGTTGCGTTCTCATTTACACATACGCTATTATTTCGGTTAATTTTACTATTCTTATCACTATTTCAATTGAGTATTATTGTTACTACAAATGCTCAAACTCTAAACAGTTATAATTACTTTTGTATTTATAGTAGCAGCAGTCTTGATGCAGAAGGAATAGAAGATGTTGCTAGTTGCTTGATATCTGTAGGATTCAACAGAATTGACTTAGGGCAGGTTAACCAAATGCCCCCCAAAGAAAAAGCTCGTCTTTTGATTGTTGGAGTAAACAGAGAAGATAGTTATACAATTGTTTCTTTTGAAGACTTTTTGGGTACAGAAGTATATGGATTTAGTGTGAAGAATAGGAGTGCCTACAGAACCTCCAGAAAGAATATTATGGAGAAAATTAAGGACTTGCACTATAATTACGATCCCAGTTTAGTATCTCCTTTATATTATCCAGAGTTTACATTTTGGACTGATACCGAGTTCCAGGAGTATTATAAAGGAAAGGATTACTCTTCAATTGAAGGAATCTATAAGAACTATACTCCTTCCGATGATCAAAGCACTATAGCAATTATTGATGTAGATGGAAGATATTATGGCCTTGTTATTGATGCTTCATTTTATTCAACCGGTACAGAAACGGCCGTGGAAACCTTTTTTAGAGGTGCCGTTAGGTTGGAATTGAACGAGATAGAAAAGGATGTTTATGACATAACATATAATCTAGCAAAAGACAGAGAATGTAAATGGAGAATCCAGAAGAGTCTTGGTACATATAAAGATGGAATTCTGTCTTTTGATACCGGAAATGGAACAATTGATGGTAAATATGAATATCGTTTTATAAAGACATTCCCCAAAAAGGACATTAATGGATCAACAGTAATTGCTTCTACAACAGATTCTTCATTAAAAGGAACAGGCAGTGGATTTGTAATATCAGGTAATATTATTGCAACAAATTATCATGTCATTGAAAAAGCCAACAAAATAATGGTTGGGTTAAGTATAAATGGCACTCTTGAAGAATTTGAAGCAAAAGTTCTTGCTACTGATAAGAACAATGATATTGCATTAATCAATATCACAGATAAGAAATTCAAGCCATTCAAAACTGTGCCTTACAAAATACTTCCTAACACAATTGACGTGGGTACTTCTATCTTCACAATGGGCTATCCCTTGTCTCAGGTACTCGGCAATGAGGTGAAGATAACCGATGGATTAATTAGCTCCAAGACAGGATATGAAGGCGATATCGTTACATATCAGATATCTGCTCCTATCCAGCCAGGGAACAGTGGTGGCGCATTGTTTGACAAAAAGGGACATCTTGTTGGTATCACTAATGCGGGTATTACCTCCGCAGACAATATAGGTTATGCTATAAAAAGCTCATATCTTCTCAGCCTTATAGATTCTGCACCAATAAAGATATCTTTACCAAAAGGTAGTGACATGTCAAATAAAGAGTTACCTGCTATAGTAAAAATGTACTCGCCATACATTGCATTCATAAAGGTGTATTAATACAAGAATCTGATTTCTTACAAGAATTTGACAGATTAGTAATTTAACAACAGATAATTCAAATATGCATATGGAAGAAGTAAATTGTAATGACAATTGGAGGAACTCCTCATATTGGGAGGAATTTCAAGTTAACAATCCTGAGAAAGCAACTGAAGTTATCGCTTTAGGAATTGATCCTGATACGTTATCTGATAAAGATGTGAAAGAAGTTATATTTGCCATAGAAATAGAAGCTAAGAAATTAAATTGCTCAATTTCTGATTTGAAAAAGAGATTTCTGAAAATGGCAAATTTCCCTGGTGTATATAAATTATCCCTATTATCCACTTATACTAAGAGGAGTGACTCAGAATCCGCTGAGTACAACATTCAAAAAGAGAACACGATAAATTCCTTGTATACGAAATGGCTCTTGGAATTGATTACTCAAGAAGAAAAAGAACGTCAGGCCTGGGACAAACCGATCACACAAGAAAACCCTACAACACTTCTTATGAAGTTTGCACTTGAGGGTGAAGATGAAATTCTACATCTTCAAAAGCTACATATCTATCACAATTGTTATCCAAGAGATCCATTTAGTACGACCTTTTTGTGGAATGTGGAAAAGAATTTCGACACAATAATTGAAAAGGGATTACAACCAATAATGGCCAATCCAAGTTTAAAGAATGACAAGGTAAAATTCAATTTGGCCATTGATATGCAACTGGATTTGATTGCTGATTCAATTAAAAATATGGAGAATCTTAATAACGTAATAGAAACATATAACAAGCAGTATATTAGTTTCTATGTTGAGCTTGATTTGGCATTAAAACGAGCAAGAGAAAAAAACAAATTATAGTATTTTTGAATCACGTGAGCAGTTTCAAAACTACAAAAGAAAGAAGAACAAGCACGTTCATGGATAAATGGCAAATAGATTTGGGATGCAAGTATAATGATATAACTCCCTTTTACAAACGAAGTTCTATATCATTATTGTTGGGAGCTGGATTCTCTGCTCCTATGGGATATCCTGTTGGTAATGATTTAAACAAACTGCTTTTAAATTTTGATGATAAGATAATTGATTTTTCCCCTTCGGGAGAATTGACTATCTCAACTAATGGACAAAAACCACTGTTTCAGATAGAAGGAATTCGTAATTTCCACCAAAGATGCTTTGAATTCTGTAAACGACTCATAAAGGAATATTATGTTGCACATGACAATATGTTTGATTATGAGCAATTTTACGACTTCATTACTATTAAGGATGAGGCAATACAGGAACGTTATCAAACGTTATGCATAGATCTTTTAGGAGAGCATGAAGACTACCTTAATATGTTATACAGCGTAGATCACATATACAATCAAATGGTTGCCTATTTACTAAAAGATAGAAATGGTAAAAATAGATATGATGATGAACCATTCAAGGTCAATTATGTTGAAGGCTACAATGGCTTTCTATCCTACCTTTCGAAAATGAGCAGTACTCATATCATTGATGTACACACCTTAAATCACGATATGCTATTCGAGTCATTTAATCATACAGGTTATATCAATGGTAATATTTCTGACGGATTTGATGAATTTGGCTCAGATTATTATGGTAAACTGTTGCACGATAACAGGACTTACCATTGTAGACTTGAAAGATATACGGGTAGGTATAACACGCCTATTCATTTATATAAACTCCATGGCAGTCTTGATTATGTGCGTTTCTATCGCAGAGATAAAAATGGTTTCATGACACCGGAAAAATATGTTAAGACAAGGTGGGGTATGGGAACTGGAGATATCATGAAAGGACGAAAATCTAAAATCGGATATGATTTATCTCCTTTTGAATATCATGCAGACTTTTTAACAGGAACCACTTCAAAGATACAACGTTACAATGAGCCGCTTTTATTCAGAAAACTTTTCAAAAAATTCAAGAACAATCTCCATAAAGCCGATATGTTGATAATTATCGGATATGGTTGTAAGGACGCTGGTATAAATGAGATGATAGAAGAGCATTTTGATTTCCATAATAAACCTGTTTTTATTGTTGACAAATATGCTGGCGAGGGTGTCGAGAAGTTTAAGAATATCGTCCACGCCCAACTTCATAGGATTGATATTGACAAAATTGACCCTTCACTTTTTTAATAATGACGATAACTATTATCAATATATGTTCACAGATAAGAAGAAAAGGAAATTTGTCCAATATAAAGGATGGTGTATTGATGATAACGGGGAGCCTATTAAAGACCCCTTAATGGAACTCAAGGGACCTACTTTACAAAAATATATTGATTATTATGCGTTTAATTTGATTGACAAAAAAGGGCATAAGATACTATCCAAATCGGTGTCATGGCTCGAATATGTCGTATCATATGACTTATATATTGTATCTGATTTCTTCAAGGACGATCTTTCTGATAAGAATAAAAGATTATCAAATGTTGTCACAAGGGAGGGTAAACTTTTGTCCACTGAATGGTTTGAAAACATAACCCCCTCGTATTGTGGATATCTTCGTATAAAACGAAATGGGAAATACAACCTACTTGACCAGCATGGGCATTTCCTACTCAAAAATGATGCAGAATTCGTATCTGATTATTTTGGAAACTATGCTTATTGTTGTCGTGACGGCATCTTGTCTATAGTATTTCCTGATGGCAGAGAGGAAACAGTCAGGACTCTTGAAGTATTTGATGAAAGTAGACATGGAAAAATTAAGAGCACCTGGAGAATTCTGTATCTTAAGGCTATATGCAGGAATACAAAAGACAAAAAAGAAGAATGGAATTACCTCGTGAATTATAAGAATGTCCTTTTTAAACAACATTACGACAAACTAAATGCATCTGGTATCCAAGGGCTCTATTTCGTTTGGAAAAATGGGGAGGCCAAATTAATAAACATGGCAGAGAATGTCTTAACTGATTATTCTTTCAAGCTTCCACCTTCTTCATATTTCGTATTTGGACATGCCATTATCGAAATAGAAGGAAAATATGGATTAATCAATTATTTAGGAAAAATCGTTTTTCATGGATATTCTTCTGTTCTGTGGGCACCTCAGGGAGGGAAACTATGGATGATGATTCTGTTTAGGAATAGCGCAGAGAGGCACTATTATCATGGACAAGGAGGGCCTTATATTCATTATGCCCATGAATTCCTAATAAACAATAGGATTGTATGTCTACTTGAAAAGGATAATATTTGGTATTATCCTGATTATGAGAATAATCTAGTAGAATTATTCGTGTGCGAACCAGAATCTATCGATGCAGGAAACAGTTTTTAGTAGGAGATTCTATCAAACGAGAAATAATTTGTAACTTTGCAAACGAAACGATAAAGATATAGGCTAATATGACAATAGAGGATGTAAATGTTATCATACAAGGTGATGAGACTCGCACGTTAGAAATGAAGAAAACAACGGGCGAGTTGAAGGATGGTATGCGTTCAGCTTGTGCCTTCCTCAATACTGATGGTGGCTGGCTGTTCTTTGGTATTGCCCCAACCACACTGAAGATACTGGGGCAGGAGGTGACTGATAACACGCGGAAGGAGATTGCTAGAGAGATTGCAAAACTGGAGCCATTGATAGACCTGCCTGTTGAATATATTGATGTGCCTGATCGTCCAGGCTATCAGGTTATTGCTATCCATTTGGATGCCCCTTCTTATTGGGACGCGCCATTTACATACGACAATAAGCCCTATATGCGGATAGAAAGTACGACAGTGGTCATGCCTCGGGAAATCTTTGAAGACCGTCTGATGCGCAGCAAGTCTAATCGCTATAAGTGGGAAGATCATATTTGCGAAGGCATCACCATCGCTGATTTGGAAGAACAGCGTATTCGTGGTGGTGTCCGGCTTGGCGTGGAACGTGGTAGGATGCCAGAATCGTCACTAATGGAAACAACGGAGAGTCTTGTGGAGAAATTGAAACTTACCACAAATGGGAAATTGAAAAATGCAGCAGCAGCATTATTCCTCCGAGATACAAGCCAGTTCCCTCAGTTCTTGCTTCGTATGGCTCGCTTTCGTGGCAACGACAAGATGGAATTCATCGACAACCAAAGAGCATACGGAAACTTCTTCACTTTGCTTGATGCTGGTATGGCGTTCTTCTTCAAACATCTTTCTCTTAGCGGCAAGATAGTAGGCTTTACAAGAGAAGAGAAACTGGAGATTCCTGCCGAAGCGTTGCGTGAGGCTTTGACAAATGCCCTTTGTCATAGGATGTTCCATAATACAAGTAGTTCTGTTGGCATCGCTATCTATGATGATCGTGTAGAGATTGAGAATACCGGCCATTTGCCAGACGAATTGACAGTTGAGACCATCAAGCAATCCCATCATTCATATCCTCAGAACCCGACTATTGCTGACGTACTGTTTAAGACTACGTTCTTGGAAAACTGGGGCAGTGGCGTAGGTCGCATGGTTGATGCTTGTAAGAAAGCTAATCTTCCAGAACCAGAGTTCAATCAAAATGCTGCCTTCGTATGGGTTACGTTCAAACGCTCAACCATACAACCATACAACCATACAAGTTCACCATACAACCACTCAACCATACAAGTTCACCATACAACCTCAAAAGAACAGGCTAAAAACAAGCGCATAAAGAAGTTCTTGATGGCTATAGGTGAGAATGGGGCAAATTTGAAGACACTAATGGATAGTATGAACTTGCGCAACAGATCAAGTTTTGTGAACACTTATATAGCACCTAATCTGGCAGAAGGTTATATTGCAATGCTATACCCAGAGGCACCGAACCATCCAATGCAATCATACTATCTGACCAATAAGGGCAGAGAACTATTGGAACAGCTATAATGTACTGATTTCCTTTTTCCATGCATATCGATTTGGACAGGTAACGGCCTGCCAAATTGTCGCAGGGTGTTGCAGGATTGTGCCAATTTTGCACATCCCCATGTGCAATAAACTTTAGGCACAGGCCTTGCTGTAAGTTATATTGGAGTAATGTTGCTCCCTATAAAAACATATAGCCTATGGCAAATAAATACAACGAGATGGCAACTGTAAGTTGCGAATTTATTAGTATTAACAAGAAAATACGCATAAAGATTATTAGTTAAGATGCGCTAATAATATTTATCGCGATATTATTATTTCTATAATATGCAATACGAGGTAACAATAATTGATGTTAAGGATGCAGATGCTATCGTTATCAACTACCATGATGGTAATCGATGGTGGACAGTGTTAGTTGATGCGGGTAATGTAGGTGATGGTCGTAAGGTTAAACCCTATATAAAGCATATTGAGAATGGCAAATATGTGATTGATTATGCTTTCTGTACCCATCCTGATAAAGACCATAAAGGCGGTTTCTTTGAATTGCTTACTGATAGAGCAGTTAGCATAATTAATTTCTGTATCAGAAGACCAGATTCGATAGTGGCAAAAGATTTCAGAAGACTTCTGTATCCTACTGGTCAATTGGAGTCTAATGCCAAGGCAACGTATAATCATCCGACAGATGCTATTCACAACTTGATAGATGAGGCGAATAGATATTCCAATCTGATTGAACCTTCTTTGGGAAACGATGTTCCTGGAGTCCCCTTAATGATGGTTGGCCCAACACCCCAGTTTTTTCAGAATGCATGTTATGAAATGGCTTTGAATTTTGCTGAGTTAGAAGATGAAGCAAATTTCGAACGGTATGCTGAAGATGAGTTGCCTTCTGAAGAGGAAGCTCTAAGTGTGATGGATGAGGTAAAGGAAGAATCACCTACGAATAAATCCAGTCTAATTCTTCTTTTCCATCCGGCAGGCCGGAATTATCTGCTTGCAGGTGACTCTTGTAGTGCTGCATTGAAGGATGCTGTGCAAGATTATCCACAGTCTATACCAGGATGCACATTTAAGGTGCCCCATCATGGAAGCAAGCACAATTTAACCACTGAGGTTATTGAAATGCTCAGACCCTCTAGTGCTGTGATTAGTGCAAAGGGTAGCAAAAAACATCCAAATTGTGCAGTAGTGCATTTCTTGAGCAAATACTGTAATGTATATTGTACGTCTAAGAGTGGAACTTTGACATATCAAAGTGCTCCGGTGAAGAACCCTGCCTCTGCATTAAGAAATAAACAAGAATAAGTATATGAACTTCAAGTATTACGACCTTTTATCAAACCTAACCTTAGGTATTGTGGCATTTTATGCCCTCTGGAAGTATTTCTTTCCAGATTATAACATGTCGGAATGGATTGTACTCCCTGCCGGCTATGTAGTTGGCTATTTTTTAGATGCGCTCAGCAGTCTCATTGAGCCATTCTTATTTATGACCATTTGTGGAAAGCCTTCAGATAGATTGCTTACTCCAGTACCAGGTCAGAAATGGAGTGGCATTAAAAAAGTTAAGTTTTTCTTTCCAGAGAGAGCTGTGGAACAATTAAAAAAGGATACAAAAGATACAGATGCGTCAACAGATAAGATGTTTGGCTATGCAATGCGATATGTAAATTCCAATAAAGAATGCCGAGTTCCAGATTTTAATGGACACTATGCATTATCAAGAGTAATCCTCACAACGATGCTGATAGTAATAGTGCTCTTCGAGGTGGAATTTTATTATGTGTGGTATTCATGGCCGATTTCTTTAGCAGTGCTTTTACTAGCATGGAACCGCTATAAAGAACGTGGCTATTACTATGCACGAGAGGTTTTAAATGAGTATTTAAAAATGAAGAATGTTTAGTTATGGAGCATATCATAAAGTACTATCCAGTGGGTAATGCGGATTGCACGCTAATAAAGTTGGATAACGGCAAAACTATAATTGTGGATTGCCAAATATTGGAGGACCTGACTGATGGCCATGGAAAGCAAGTGATGTTTGATGTGAAGGCTGATTTGCTAAATGAGTTGAAAAAGGATGAATTGGGACGTCCTTTTGTGGATCTCTTTATCAGTACACATCCTCATGATGATCATTGCAAAGGATTTGTTGGCAATTTTTATCATGGGGATGTGGCAGACTACGACAAGGATAAGAACAAAGACGAGGTAATCATCGAAGAACTATGGATTACACCACGTGGTTTAAAGAATGAGTTGTCAGCACCGGCAGAAGATGTCCGTAAAGAAGCTAAACGTCGTCGAAAGCTGTACGATGATGATGCAGATTTTAGAGGATCAAAAGGTAATTATCTGAGGATTATTGGCTACGACAAGGATAAAGAGTTCGACAGTCGATATTGTTATGTTCCTGGCAAACTCGTAACTACTGTTCACGGGTCAGCCCTATCTTGGCTGGAAATATTCATTCATGCTCCGTTTAAGGAAGATGTTGAGACTAGCAAGAAGTATGATGACAAGAACGCAACTTCTGTTGTCGTACAGTTTGGTTTTAAGATTGAAGGATATACAGGCTATAAGAGCAGATTGTTGATGGGAGGAGATGCTGAACATGAGATATGGCAACATATTTTGGATAATAACGCTGATGAAGAAAAATTGAAGTGGAACATTTTCCTTGCTCCTCACCATTGTTCATGGTCTTTTTTTAATGACTCAGACAACAAGAAGGAAATCAAGCCATCGGCAGAGGCCATATTAAACAAACAGATTGGAAATTCTGCTCATATTGTTACATCTTCTAATGAGATCAAGAATGATGGGAATAACCCTCCCTGCTATGAGGCCAAACAACAATATATTAAAAAGTTGAAGGCTGGTTCATCGCATTTCCTAAATACCGCTACGCATGGTAAAGTGGGAAGTATACCGCAGCCTATTGTCTTTAAAATTGACGAAAACGGAAAGACGCTTAGGGAGAATGCTACGGTGGCGGGAACATCATCTATTTCAAATCCTGCACCACGAGCTGGCAGATGAAAGAATATAATCATAAAATAACCAAGGGCTCTCCGATTAGGGGCGATCAACTGAGAATTGCGCGGGCTAAGGCGATCTTTAAGGCCGCCATGGGGCATCCATATGCTAGGGATATTCAATGTTATGTAAATGGCAAGGATGATGTAATTATCAAAATGTGCTTAACGCATCTTGAAATCCCTGACGAGCCTGTTTATGAAATATGCGATGAAGAAGAAATAGCAGTAGTCTGCCACCCGGAAGATATTAACTTACCGGAAGTATATGCGCTAAGAAAAGATTTTCCTACGGAACTTCCTCATTCAAATGCTATGCCGTTTGTACGGCCAGTATCGCTGTGTGTGTCTGATGTGGCATTTGCCGATATACGCCCACAGTTTAATGCACATGATTTTATAAATTGTATAAGGCGTTGGTTTTGCCTAAGTAGCATAAACAAATTGCATGAGGCAAACCGCCCATTGGAGGTGTTCTTTGGCTTTCATGAGGCCTGCTGTGTTTTAAATGAGCGTTCTGATGCTAATCCATACATTAGATATTCAAAGAAGACCAAGTGTTCTTCTACATTGGAATTTGTCGAGAAGTGTAAAGCTACCCATTATCTGGTTAGCATTCCTACAGAAAAGATATATGCAAGTAATTTTGTACGGATACCTCAGATGATGGGAGATTTGCGAACAATTCAGTCAACAGGGCTTTTTTCTTTAACGGACAATCTTCTATCCATTCTGACTGAAACTGTTGCAGGTAAGGCTACATTACCAGTAATGCTATTGGTCTTTATTACTCAGACAAGTGAAGACAATAAAAAGACTTCACATGATTTGTTCCTTATTAAGACGAACTGCTCTCCGAAGGAAATAATACATAAAAAGAATACTCTAGGCCTAGATTCTTTTGAACGATGGTTTTATGAGTTGACTGTAGAGGTGGTGCTTTTGGAATTTATGACTTCACGTGTTGGTAATGCCATTATTAATGGGTGCAATGATTTGTTTAAGAAAGTGAGCATAATAGGTACTGGTACACTTGGATCTGCTGTTATCGATCATTTCGTAAGGCAAGGGTGTTCAGAGGAGGTTAATATCGTAGATTATGATATTTTGCTTCCACACAATCTTGGCCGACATACTTTAACGACTGACAAAGTGATGACCTCTAAGGTTCGTTCTATCAAGGATGCCTACAGGGGGATATTGCTTCAGAAGTTAAATGCCATTGAAGGAAATGTGCTTACCTTGAGTCGTAATGACGGAGAAAGAGTATTTAAGGATACGGAACTGGTAATGGACTTTAGTACGTCCATCGCGGTTGAAAGGAAACTTGCAAAAGATGAACAGCCATATCGCAGATGCACATCATTCCTGAATCCTAAGGGCGATGAGATAGTCCTATTGATGGAAGACAAGAATCGAAACACTCGACTTGACTTGTTGGAGATGGACTATTATCGCAATCTTATAGTCGATGAAAGGTTTGTCCAACATTTGAAACAGACGGATACTGTGCGAACAAACAGCTTCAGTTGTAGATCTGAGTCTATGGTTTTAAACTATGAGAATGTGCGTGTATTGTCGGCCATCGTTTCCAAACAGATCAGGAAATATTACACTCTGGGGCTTGCTTGTTTAATTGTCTGGCACTTTGATGCTGAGAACGGGACTGTGTCAAGTTTACCGATGACCATAACGGACTGGCATCACAAAGTTTTGGGTGATATTCAGATTTATGTTTCCTATGCCGTGGAAATAGAAATACGAGCAATGGCAGATACATCGCCAGATAAAGAAACTGGAGGTTGCTTGTTTGGCAGTTATGATCGCGACCACAATAGCATTTATGTCTATTATATGGTACCAGCCCCAGAAGATAGTATTCGTACCCCCGTGTCATTCGTTCGTGGTTTCAAAGGATTAACAACGGAATATGAGAGGATAACGGAACTGACGTTTCATCAGGTACGTTATTTAGGTGAGTGGCATTCACACCCCAATATGCCTAATACTCCGAGCATTACAGACAAGAAGCAGTTTGAGGAATTGTGGGAAGAACAGCAGTCGCAAGATTTGCCCTTTGTGCAGATGATACATGGTAATAACGGATTGTTCATTAAGGCTGCAATGTGAGTCGTAAATCTGTTGAACCATATTTTAAGGGATGATATAACAAGTGTTAAAGACCCGTTTTGTGGTGTTTAGGGCAGTTTGTAAAGCCTTGTTGTAGTGGCTAAGTGGTGCAAATGTGGCGCATTTGATGAGTAAGAAAATCGGCAAGTGATTGAAAATCAATTACTTGCCGATTGTTCTTGGTGATCCGTTTGGGGCTCGAACCCAAGACCCCAACATTAAAAGTGTTGTGCTCTACCGACTGAGCTAACGGATCAACCTTTGAGGTGCAATCTTTCGAAAGCGGGTGCAAAGGTAATACCTTTTTTTGAATCCGCCAAATTTATTGGGAGGAATTTTGCTTTTTCTCCCATTTTAGTCGGATGGACTTTGCTCTTCCTCCGCTTTTTCGCCTTCTTTTGTGACGTAACGCTGGTAATAGGCTATCAGCAGTGTGGTGAGTGGCAGGGCGATGATCAGTCCGATGAAACCAAGCAGTGCACCCCATACGGAGAGCGACAGCAGCAGGATGGCTGGGTTGAGGCCCATGGCCTTGCCCATGACCTTCGGTGTGACGATCATGTCGCAGATGAGCTGTACGACAAGGAACACGGCGAGGGCCATGATAAGGATGATCCAGAAGTTCTGGCCGGTATCTGCAGATTTCAGCAGGGCAAGCAGCACGGTGGGTATGAGGGCGAAGGTGTGCAGATAAGGCACCATGTCCATGATACCGATCATGATGCCGAGGCCGATGGCCATCGGGAAGTCGATGATGGTGAAGCCGATGCAGAAGAGTACGCCCATGCAGAGGGCTACCAGACCCTGTCCTCGGATGTAGTTGTTCAGTTCGCGCTCCACGTCGGCCATCACTTCCTTCCAGAAAGGCCGTGCCTTCTTGGGGAAGATGCGTATCCAGTTGTTTGTCAGGTACTCATAGTCGAGCAGGATGAAGAACATATATAATAAGGTGATGAACGAGGCAATGACACTCATGATGATGCTGTAGGTCTGCCCCAGGAAGTTGAAGAGGCCTGGCATGACGGTCTTGAGGCTGTCGGTGAAGTCTTTGCTCTTGAAGAACCGCTCGATTTCCTCCTGGTTCTCAGTGATCCATTCAGAGACGGCACCGGGAATGGAGGTGATATGAGCCGACTTCCGGATGTAGTCGGTGGCCAGGTGCCCCAATTTCTCGAACTGTTCAATCATCGGGGGAATGATGAGGTAGACGACACCGGAGATGACGCAGATGACTATGATGAGCGTAACAAGAATGCTGAGGGCACGCGGCAGATGGAGATGGCGCTCCACGAATTTCACCATCGGATAGAGCAGGTAGGCAAAGAACCAGGCAATGAAAAACGGCAGCAATACGTGGCTGAGGTAGTTGAGCAACAGCAGGATAGCTGTGATGAGCAGTCCTAATCCTACCCACCTGACGAGGCGGTCAAGGGTGATGGTCTTTTCTCTCATTTTCTTCTATGATAGCTTTTTGATAACAATCACGGCATAGCGGTTCGTATTCGGCAGTCTCGCCGAGGAGTACCCGCTGGGTGGCTTCGACTTTGCGGTGGCTGAGGTAGGCCAGGTTGCCGCAGCGAACACAGATGGCATGCACCTTGGTCACATCGTCGGCAATGGCGCATAGGGCCGGCATGGGACCGAAAGGAACGCCCTTGAAGTCCATGTCAAGTCCGGCTACAATGACACGTACCCCCCTGTTGGCCAGTTCATTACACACGTCGACAAGTCCCATGTCGAAGAACTGGGCTTCGTCGATGCCCACGACATCGATGTCGGAACTGAGCAGGAGGATGCTCGCCGAGGAGTCGATGGGGGTGGAAAGGATATGCTTCTGGTCATGACTGACCACATCCTCCTCGGAATACCTCACGTCGATGGCGGGTTTGTAGATTTCCACCTTCTGACGGGCGAACTGAGCCCTGCGGAGGCGGCGTATCAGCTCCTCCGTCTTGCCCGAGAACATCGAGCCGCACACTACTTCTATTCTGCCAGGCCGGTGTGCCTCACCTGTTAAGTATTCTGTCATATTCGCTGCAAAAATACTAATTAATTGAGACTTAAGAGTTAAGAATTAAGAAAAAATGTATGACAACGGCAAAATTTCTTAATTCTTAACTCTTAAGTCTTAACTTTTTCGTACTTTTGCCCCCGATATGGGCATATTGTATATTGTTCCGACCCCAGTTGGCAATATGGAGGACATGACATTCCGTGCCGTCCGTATCTTGAAGGAGGTTGACCTCGTGCTGGCAGAAGATACCCGTACGTCGGGTAAACTGTTGAAGCATTATGACATTCGCAATCAGCTGATGTCGCATCATAAATTCAACGAACATGGTACGTCGGCAGGTATTGTCAACCGTCTGCAGGCTGGTGAGAATGTGGCTCTTATCAGCGATGCAGGTACGCCGGGCATCAGCGATCCAGGTTTTTTCCTCGTCCGTGAGGCTGTGAGAGCTGGTGTGGAAGTACAGTGTCTGCCTGGTGCAACGGCCTTTGTGCCGGCCTTGGTTTCGAGCGGCCTGCCTTGTGACCGCTTCGCCTTCGAAGGCTTCCTGCCTCAGAAGAAAGGTCGCCAGACGAAGTTGGAGTCACTCCGCGACGAGCAGCGAACCATGGTCTTCTATGAATCGCCCTATCGGCTGGTGAAGACGCTGCAGCAGTTTGCCGAGGTCTTCGGGCCGGAGCGTCAGGTCAGTGTGTGCCGTGAGATATCGAAAATCCATGAGGAGAGCGTTCGTGGGATGCTTGAGGAAGTGATCAGCCATTTTAAGGAGAAGGAACCAAAGGGAGAGATTGTCATCATCCTGGCGGGGCAAGATTCGAAATAATTAATTCATTAAAACATAACAATTATGAAAAAGCTATTATTATTCGCAGTCTGTGCAGTTGCACTGGCAAGTTGTAATCAGGAAGGAGTCAAGAAAGCGGAACAGGCAGCCCAGCTGCAGCGTGACTCCCTGAATCAGATTATCGCTCAGAAAGACAATGAGATCAACGACATGATGACGACTCTGAGTGACATTGAGGAAGGTTTCCGCGAAATCACAGAGGCTCAGAACCGTGTGACGCTTGCCAAGCAGGGCGAGGGAACGAATACCACACAGCGCATTAAGGAGAACTTCCGTTTCATCCAGTCGGTGATGAAGCAGAACAAGGAACTGATCAACAAGCTGAAGCAGCAGGTCCGTGAAAGTACGGTGAAAGGCGACCAGCTGAAGAAGATCATCGAGAACCTGACCCAGACGATGGAGCAGAAAGACCAGCAGTTGCAGGCACTCCGTGAGGAACTCGACAAGAAGGATATTCATATCGCCGAGCTCGACGAGCAGGTGGCCGACCTTCATACCAATGTCCAGGCTCTGACCGAGGAGACCACTCAGAAGACCCAGACCATCAATACACAGGACAAGCAGCTGAACACCGCCTGGTTCGTATTCGGTACCAGCAAGGAGCTGAAGGAGCAGAAGATCCTGGATCACGGTGAGGTGCTCAGAGCTACCTTTAATAAGGAGTACTTCACGAAGATAGATATCCGCATTGACAAGGAGATCAAGCTTTACAGCAAGTCTGCCCAGGTGCTGACCTCACATCCCGCGAGCTCATACACGCTGACCCGCGATGCCAACAAGCAGTATGTGTTGCGCATCACCGATCCGCAGTCGTTCTGGTCAACGAGCAAGTATCTTGTGGTGCTGGTGAAATAATGATCAGTCATTTCCTGTGATTCTTAAGCGCATTCATTACGGATGCGCTTTTTTTTGTAAATGTAAACTCCACTTTACAATTGATATAAATCAAGAGATTCGACTTAAACCGTTAAAAAAGTGCGTCGAAATGTGATTTTTATATAAAATTATTCGTTTTTGACGAATTTATGTACTAAATTTGCAGCCTGAACCTGTAAAAGGGTGTAAGAATTTGCTATCCTTCGCCTCGGGAGGGTATGTTTTTGAGACTTATTATACATTATTATATATTTATTAATCAAAAAGAGAGAGAATTTATGGAAAAAAGACTAACGTTGTTTTTTGTCAGCCTCTTCCTGTTCGTAGGCAGTGCGCTGGCTCAAACCAAAGTTTCCGGTACTGTGCTTTCTCAGGAAGACGGTCAGCCGATTATCGGTGCCGCCGTTCAAGTGCTTGGTACTCAGACCGGTATGTTGACTGACGTGAACGGTAAGTTCAGTATCGTCCTGCCCGAGGGCAAGAAGACACTTCGTATCTCTTACCTCGGCTACGAGTCGAAGGACGTGGAGGCCAAGAACAATATGCGTGTCTTCCTGAAGTCTGACGCCAAGACGCTGGATGATGTGATCGTGGTAGGTTACGGTACTTCCAAGAAGTCAGCCTTCACCGGTTCTGCCGTTGAGATTGACAGTAAAGACATTACTTCACACGTTACCTCTACGGCTACAAACGCCCTGGTTGGTAAGGTGGCTGGTATCACAGCAACCTCTTCATCAGGTGCTCCTGGCAGTGCTCCTACCATCCGTATCCGTGGTATCGGTTCTTATGCTGCCAGCTCTACACCTCTTTATATTGTAGACGGTGTGCCCACAGAGGTGAGCGTTGCCAACATCAACCCTGAGGATATCGAGTCGATGTCTGTGCTGAAGGATGCTTCTGCCAGCGCCATCTACGGTAACCGTGGTGCTAACGGTGTTGTGATTATCACGACCAAGAAGGCTAAGAACAACCAGGAGGCAGAGATCAAGTTCGATGCCAAGTGGGGTTCAAACAGCCGCCTGATTCCACAGTATGACATCATCAAGAATCCTGCCGAGTACTACGAGACTCAGTACAAGGCTATGTTCAACAGCCAGTACTATCATGGTGCTACCGCTGAGCAGGCCTATGCTTATGCCGACAAGTATATCCTCGACCAGAACAATGGTGGTCTTGGTGTACAGGTTTACAATGTGCCTGCCGGTGAGAAGTTCATCGGTACGAACTTTAAGCTGAACCCCCATGCAACAATGGGCTACAGCGATGGTGAGTACACCTATGTGGCTGATGACTGGTATGATGAGTTGTTCCACAGCAGCTTCCGTCAGGAGTACAACGCTTCTGTCAGCGGTGCCTCTGGTAAGCTGAACTACTATGCCAGCGTAGGTTTCCTGAATGATGGCGGTCAGGTGAAGAACTCTAACTATCGTCGTTACACAGGCCGTACGAACGTTGAGTATCAGGCTAAGAAGTGGCTGAAGCTGACCACGAACATGGCTTTCACCCACAACATCAGCCAGACTCCTTCGTATTCGGCTACTACCTATGGTAGCTCTACCAACCTGTTCTACTACGCTAACTCGATGGGTGCTATCTATCCGCTCTATCTGCGTGACGCTCAGGGTAACATCATGACCCAGAACGGACACAATCAGTTCATGCGTAACAACAACACGAACCAGACACGTCCGAGCTTCCTTGGTAACGCTGCTGAGGATAACGAGTACAACGACTATCAGTCGTTCTCTGATATCTTCACTGGTCAGTGGGCTGCTGTCATCACGCCTATTGAGGGTCTGAACCTGACCGCTCAGCTCAGTACGACCAACTACAACCGTCGTGCTACCTATCTCTACAGCCGTTTCGCTCAGAGTGGTGGTTCTTCTGACGGTGCTGCAGACGTGCTGCATGAGCGCAATATGGCCGTTAACCAGCAGTATCTGGCTAACTATACCCGTACCTTCAATGAGGTTCATAACCTCACGGTGCTCCTCGGTTATGAGCAGTACAAGGTGAAGGATCAGAACCTGGAGGGTTACAATGACCACCTCTTCGATCCGTTCATCGCCGAATTGAACAATGCCGGTGGTCTGGATCAGAAGACTGTAGAATCTTATACCGACAACTATATGACTGAGGGCTTCCTCGGACGTGTCGGCTATGACTATGACAACCGCTACTTCGTGAACGCCTCTATCCGTCGCGATGCTTCTTCCAAGTTCGCTCCTGGACACCGTTGGGGTACCTTCTGGTCGGCTGGTATCGCCTGGCAGATCAATAAGGAGAAGTTTATGGAGAAGGTGAAGTGGGTTGACATCCTGAAGTTCAAGCTCTCATATGGTGAGAACGGTAACGACCAGGGTATGAACTACTATGCATACGCAGACCAGTACTCTACCTCTTATAACTCTTCTACCGGTGAGTACAGTATCACCATGTACCGTATGGGTAATGAGAACCTGACCTGGGAGACCAAGAAGAGCTGGAACGCCGGTATCGACTTCGCCCTGTTCAAGAACCGCCTGACTGGTTCGTTGGAGGTTTACACCGGTACCACGAGCGATCTGCTCTGGTCGAAGAACCTGCCTTCTTCATCAGGTAAGACCGTGAACTCTTACTACACCAACATCGGTGCCGTCCGCAACAGCGGTATTGAGTTCGCCCTTGATGCCAACATCATCCGTACGAAGGATATCAACTGGAACGTGAATATCGCTCTGGCACACAACAAGAACAAGATCATCGAGCTCGATCCTTCTATTGAGGAGTACGGACAGCGTACAAGCCAGCAGATCCTGAAGGTGGGCGGCTCTCTGCAGCACGCTTACATGATCCAGTTCGCTGGTGTTGATCCTGAGAACGGACGTGCCCAGTACTGGAAGGACACTTATGTATACAAGAAGGACGAGAATGGCAATCCTACAACTGATATTGCTCTTGACGGAGATGGTAATTATGTGATTGAGTCTTCTGAGAAGACCTATAACATCGACGAGGCAACGCGTCGTGACTGTGGTGACATCCTGCCCAAACTGCAGGGAGGTTTCGGTACTATGCTTGCTGCATACGGCTTCGACCTGACTGCTCAGTTCAGCTTCCAGCTCGGTGGTAAGTTCTACGATGGTTCTTATCAGCAGCTGATGCACAACGGTCAGGAGGTTGGTCACGCCATGCACCGCGACCTGCTCGATGCCTGGAGTCCTGAGAACAAGAACAGCAACATTCCTCGTCTGAGTACTGCTTCTGTCGACGATCCGGGTTCTGGCTCACAGACTCCTATGGACCGTTTCCTCACGAGCAGCAACTACCTCTGCCTGAACAACCTTGCGCTTGGTTATAATCTGCCCCGCAAGATTGTTACTCCGCTCACACTCCGCGGCATCCGCGTCTATGTGGCAGGTGAGAACCTCTTCCTGCTGACAGCCCGTAAGGGTATGGATCCTCGCTACAACCTCGGTATCGGTGGCTACACCTCTGGTGGTGGTCTGGCTGCAGGTAGCTATTCTGCTATGCGCTCTATTACCGCTGGTCTGACCGTTACGTTCTAAAGGTAAAAAGGTATAATAGTAAAAAAGGAAATGAATATGAAACTATATAAGATTTTCACACTGATGCTTGGTGCTGCTCTGCTGACCGTATCTTGTAATGATATCGATGAGCAGGCACCTGAGGGCAACTACCTGACCAAAGATCAGGTTCAGGAGACCAATGTGGCCGTTCCCTCCCGTACACAGGCTACCTTCGCTGGTATGTTCAATATCATGGCAAAGCCTAAAGGTGCCTATCCTACCAGCTCACGTGCCGATGACTTTGGCTTTGTGATGGCTGCTATCTCACTCGATGCAGAGGGTGCCGACTTCTTCCTCCAGGACAACAACTACAACTGGTTCTCTGTCTGTGGTGAGTGGTCAAACCGTAACCCGAACTATGCCAACCCGACTATCCGCTATAAAATCCCTTATACGCTGATTGGTTTGGCTAATGAGTTCATCGCTTCTCTGCCTAAAGAATCTGACGATCCTACGATCAAGAACCAGATTGCTCAGGCCCGTGTATGCCGTGCATTCGGTTATATGGCTCTGGCTCCTTATTTCCAGTTCGGTTATGCTGTGGCTAAGGATAAGCCATGTGTACCCCTGCTGCTTGATGATACCGATTTTACCAACAACCCTCGTGCAACCGTGGGTGAGGTATGGGACTACATCATCACTGAGCTCACTGCTGCCATCAACGACCTCGCCGGTGCTACCCGTACATCAAAGGCTTATATTGACCAGCAGGTGGCATACGGTCTCCGTGCCCGTGCTAACCTGGCTATCGGAAAGTATGCTGAGGCTGCTGCTGATGCAGCTCAGGCTATGCAAGGCTATACACCTGCTTCTATGGAAGAGGTTAGCGTTCCCGCTTTCTGCAAGCTTGATGAGCACAACTGGATCTGGGGTATCAACGTCTCTCAGGAGATGGTTCAGAGTAATGGCTATCCCACCTCTTCATCTTGGATCTGCGCATTCTGTGGTGATGGTTATGCACCTGCTACAGAGAATACGCCTTGCATCAATATCTTGCTCTACGACAAGATTCCTGCAACTGACGTCCGTAAGGGCTGGTGGATCGATGAGAACCTTCATTCTCCCAACTGGGCAAACCTGACTTGGGTTGATCCAGGTGATGCTTCTGTAACTGCTACAGGTGATGCTATTGCTACTTTCACTACCTCTGATGGTGGTAAGGCTGCTTTCCAGCCCTATACTAACATTAAGTTTGGTATGAAGAGCGGTGTAGGTTCTACTGTGAACAACAACGACTGGCCTCTGATGCGTGTTGAGGAGATGATCCTGATTCAGGCTGAGGGTCTGGCTAAGAGCGGTAATGAAGCTCAGGCTAAGTCTATCCTTGAGAACTTCGTGAAGACCTATCGTGATCCTTCATACGATATCAATGGACGTAACCTTTCTCTGGCCGACGAGATCTGGTTCCAGCGCCGTGTGGAGCTCTGGGGTGAAGGTTTCTTCATGTCAGATGCCAAGCGTCTGAACAAGCCTGTGGTTCGTTTCCATGGTGAAGGTACCACCAATGAGCCTGCAGCCTTCGCATTTAACGTTGCTGCCGACGATCCTTACATGAACATGCGCTTCCCGCAGGCTGAGACCAACTACAACCTGGGTATCATTCCTAACGAGCAGACTGGTACACAGCCTGAGGCAGGTCAGAATCCTAACCTCCGTGACGGTGTCACAGACTAATAGTTAAGATTTACGAATTAACAATTAAGAATAGAAAGATTATGAAGATCAATAAGATATTTCTGATGGCTGGTCTCGCCGTGATGGGTCTGATGGCTACTTCTTGTAGCGATGATGACGATTACAAGAAAGGCCCTGAGGCAGGTAGCCAGAATGTAGGCTTTGTCAATCAGACCAATCCTGTATTGCGTCTGACTGATACACAGTTCACTGTGGAACTGAAGCGTTCAAATGCCAGCGGTGAGCTGACTGTGCCCCTGGAGGTTATCCAGTGTGCTGATGTGCTGACAGCCCCCTCGTCAGTGACATTTGCCAGCGGTTCTGAGACAGCATTGCTGACTATTGGCGTCAGCAATGCTGCCGAGGCATTCGTTGATTATCCTCTCACTATCCGTATCCCCGGTGAGTATACCAATCCTTATATTCAGCAGGATATGTACCCGATTCTGGGTATCACTGTGCTGAAAGAGGACTATAAGCCTTTTGCGAAGGCTGATCTCACCAGCTGGTTCTTTGAGGAGACATGGGAGATTGATATCGAGTACTCTGAGTATCTTGATATGTACCGTATTCAGAACATGTATGTCGATGGCTATAACTACTTCTACAAGCTTGGTGCCAAAGCGGCTGACGGTTCTATCCCCATGACAATGTGCAACTCTGACGGCTCTAAGCTGTCAAAGCAGGCTTGCGGTTATGTACACTCCACCTACGGTATGGTATCGACCACATGGCTGAGCGACAACTTCACAGGTTATGATCCTGATGACGATGCTTACTACATCCCCTTCCAGTGGACTGTAAGCGCAGGTTCATTCGGCTCAGGCTATGAGAGCTTCCAGATCAAGTAATCAGAAAAGTATGAATATAAAAAGAGAAGGTCATCATTTGATGACCTTCTTTTTATTGATGATGTAGATACCGTGCCCAAGCTGTGCAGGATTGTTTCCTATGTGGCGTCCATCGATACAGTAAACCTTATTGTCGGTATCCGGATGTGTCACTGTATGTCGGATATCCGTAGAACCGTTGCCTGCCACAACCTTTACATCGTCGAGGAAGAAACGGTTGTTGCTGGGTGTCAGGCTGATGGTGATGTCGCCTTGTCCTTTAATCGTGGCCGAGCATTCTGTCCATTGTCCTGGTGTGAGGGTGAACGTCGTGGGACTGACAGTCGTATCGGGACTACCAAGGATTGTGATGCTGATGCGGGTGTTCTCCTCGGCCCAGGGAGCAGCCTTGAATGTCAGGGCTGATTCTGCACCGACGAAGACCTTGGGCATTGACACATTGCCTTTGGTGGCTCTTGTTCCGAACTTGGCACATTTCTGTGCACCACCGGCAACGGCATTCTTCGTATCGTATGTCCATCCCTGATTGTCGGGTGTGAATTCTGCTGAGCCACCTGTCCATGTATTGTCATTTCCACCAGTACCCACACACGCATCGAAGGTCTCATCAAAGAGAATTCCTTCAAAGACGGGTTCTGTCTGCGTATCATGAGCTACGAAACGGAAACTGACCGTTCCGTCATCGTTGCGCTGAATGTCGCGGACGGCTTTGTTCATCAACAGCGAGCCGTCGGTATTCTTGTTGTATAGGCTTGCGGCTGGCGATGAGACATTGCTCAGATAGTTGCGCTTGTTGAAGGGGAACGGATCCCCCGATTCATTAGTGCGGCTCAGGGCATTGTCGCCTGCCAAGATTGTACAACGCTGATGGTCGTTAAAATAAGGATGAAAAACGACATCGTAATAAACCTTGAAAGCGTTTACGGCATTATATCTCCAGACATTCGCATCAAAGTCCACATGCAGTACGAGCAGACCATTACCAGCTACCGACGTGTCCCAACCGCTCTGGTGGCGGCATTCCAGCAGATAATACTCATCCTTATGGTTATCGTTATAGATGATGTAGGCACCGCCGCCTTCGCTCAGGGATTTCATATGGCTGATGGTGGCATCTTCCTTTAGTTCGACAGGTGTCAGCCAGCCGCACCAGGACCTCTCGAAACTGGTATAGTTTGCAGGACAGAATCCGTTGCCATTATAGCTACCGCTGCACATGACGTCCCAGGTTCCCATGCCGTAGTTGTTGCTTTCGGAACCGGTGTCGTACATGTCAGGAAGGCCCAGGCAGTGGGAGAATTCATGGCAGATGGTGCCGATGCCGCTGTTAATGTTCTCTGATGCTCCGAGTTCACTGCTGCAAGCATAGGTATCGACTCGCAGGTTGTTGATGCTCATGGCTGATCCTGTGGCATACTCCAGTTTCCACTCATGGGGCCAGACAGTGTCGGCATTACCGCCATTGGCTTCACCTTGGCCTGCATAAAGCACAAAAACCTGATCTACCTCGTAGTCACCGTCCCAGTCGTAAGGCGAGAATTCAAAGTCTGCCGATGCCTTCTCTACGGCTTCGCTAATCATCTTTCCCGGGTTTTTATCATTTCCTGCGATGTTTTCCACATTTTGCCCGTAGTAGGCATACGGGTTGGCAAGGGTATAAGGTCCGGCCACGTCGAAGTCGAGTTCAAACTGACCTCCACTTTGATCGGCAAAGTAATCCTTGACACTGCCTCGGTAATCACCCTCTTGAAAATTGCGCTCGTTTAGTACACGCTGATAGAATTCATTCGTATGGTCAGACTTGAATTTCAGATCGGCGAACTGAACGAGGATGACGAGTCCCTTTCTCTTGCCGACGTAGGTATTGCTGTCTCCAATGCCGCGTGTACTTGCCTTGGCGGCACGCTGTTGTTTATGCTGTTCTGCCGATGCCTTCATTTTCTCCATGTCTGCCGGAAGGAAACGCTCTTTTCGGTTTTCACTTATGCGGATAAACTTCCTGCCGTCTTCTGACTGCCAGTAGTGCATGAATTCATCGCCGACGAGTTCTGCCTTCACTTGTGTGCCGTCGGCAAGTGTGATGGTCTTCCATTGTCCTCGCTGGGCAGGAACGGCCGATGCTGCAAGCCAGGTTATAACCATAGCCGCTGTTGCAAATAATCTATTCATGATTTATCGTTTGGATTTAAAAAATGTCTGCATGAGTTGGCGGCATTCCTCTTCGAGGATGCCGCTGGTGACGGTTGCCTTGGGATGCAGGGCATGGGGCGCCAGGTCGTGATAGCCTCGCTTCTCGTCGGCGCAGCCATAGACGATTCGTGAGATCTGTGCCCAACCAATGGCTCCGGCACACATCGTGCAAGGCTCTACAGTGACGTAAAGTGTGCAGTCTGTCAGATACTTGCCGCCAAGGGTGTTGGCAGCAGCTGTGATGGCCTGCATCTCAGCATGGGCAGTCACGTCGCAGAGCGTCTCTGTCAGGTTGTGGGCACGGGAAACGACACGGTCTTTACATACGATGACCGCTCCGATAGGAATCTCGTCGGCCTCATAGGCTGACTGTGCTTCGTCAAGAGCCATGCGCATATAGCGTTCGTCTTTTTTTTGCTGTTCTTGCGTCCTTTTGGTAGCAAGCGATAAGTCGGTTACTTCGCTAATCATGGTGCAAAGGTACAAATAAAATAAGAATTAAGAATTAAGAATTGGGAGAATTAAGAATTATTTCGTAACTTTGACTGCGTCGAAGTAACTTTCGTTCGGAAATGCTCAAATTAATTTGGCTTTTCGCTCACTTATTCGTAACTTTGCAAACGATTATGGATTTTAAGATTATTCATATCGACGAGACGGACTCTACCAACCGCTGGCTTAAAGCGTTCAATTCTCTCAGTCCTTCTGACGGTTCCCCAGCCTCAAGGGAGCAGAACTTGGTGGTGGTGGCCAGCTATCAGACGGCAGGGAAGGGCTGTGGTACGAACAGCTGGGAGAGTGAACGTGGCAAGAATCTGACGTTCTCGATGCTGATTCATCCGGATAAAATTCCTGCCAATCAGCAATTCCGTATTACCGAAGTCGTTTCCGTGGCGCTCTGCGAGATGTTGGAGTCCTATATATTTAATAAGGTGGAGATCAAGTGGCCCAATGATATCTATGTGGGCGACAAAAAGATCTGTGGCATACTGATCGAAAACCGTTTGCAAGGCAATACGATCAAGGACAGTATCATCGGCATTGGGGTGAATGTGAACCAGACGGCCTTTATGAGCGATGCGCCCAATCCTGTGTCGATAAAGCAACTGACGGGTATCGATACAGAGATAGAGGAAGTCCTCTCTGTTTTTCTGCGTCGTTTTGAATCAGTTTCCCTAAGGGAAACAGCCAGTTCCGACTATAGAAACAGATTGTTTCGGAGAGGGAAACTGTCTGTATACAGGGATATAACAGGTCTATTCAGGGCAGAGCTCTTAGACGTGATGGCTGATGGACACCTCTTGCTTAGAGATACTGAGGGGCAGGAGCGTACTTATGCCTTCAAGGAAGTTGAGTTTGTGATATAATTCGTAAATCGTAAATATGTAAATCGTAAATGTTATGAGGTTTAAGAGAATTCTTTTGAAGTTGTCGGGCGAGAGCCTGATGGGAAAGCAGGGCTATGGTATCGACCCTGAAAGGCTGAGCGACTATGCTAAGCAGATTAAGGAAGTAGCCGAGATGGGTGTGCAGATCGGCATTGTCATCGGAGGCGGTAATATCTTCCGTGGTCTTTCTGGCAGTCAGAAGGGCTTCGACCGTGTGAAAGGCGACCAGATGGGTATGTGCGCCACTGTGATCAACTCGCTGGCACTGAGCAGTGCCTTAGGTGCCGTAGGTGTGAAGAACAAGGTGATGACTGCCATCCGTATGGAGCCGATAGGTGAGTTCTACACTAAGTGGAAAGCTATCGAGGCGATGGAGACCGGCTATGTATGTATCTTCTCTGCCGGTACGGGTTCTCCTTATTTCACCACGGATACTGGTTCATCGCTGCGCGGCATTGAGATTGAGGCTGATGTGATGCTGAAGGGCACACGCGTGGATGGTGTCTATACAGCTGATCCCGAGAAGGATCCGACAGCCACGAAGTTTGAGGAGATTACTTACCAGGAGGTATTGGCCCGTGGTTTGAAGGTGATGGACTTGACTGCCATCTGTATGTGTAACGACAATCATCTGCCCATCTATGTCTTCAACATGGATGTCGTTGGTAATCTGAAGAAAGTGATGGATGGCGAGCAGATTGGAACACTCGTTCACAGTTAAACTTGTCTTCGGCGAGTCTACTCACGCTCGGCCATCAGCAATCAAGCTTGTATGGCTCTCGCTTAATCGTGGACTTCCTCGAACTCAACGTATTCACCGTCGTCGTGAGTGAAGATCTTCTTGTCTTCACTGCGGTCGTCGATAATGGTAACACCACTGTCTGTCTTTGTTTTGCGGGCAGTGGTTTCCTGTTGCCTTGAGGTTTGGCTTTGCGTGTTGTTGGCATAGCTCGTTTTCGCATTGGCTTCCTTCGCCGAATACTGTCCTTGCTGGCGGTAGTTGTTCTGCTGCTTTTTGTTGCTGCTCTTGAAATAGTCTTCACCAAAAGGATTCTTCTCCTTCTGCTCCTTAATCTTCTGATTACGGTAATATCTGTCTTCTGCATCTTCTCTCAACTTCTTGATATTCTTATACATGAAGTTGATGATAATCATGACGACGATGGTCAGAATGATCAGTCCGAAAATGATATAGGCAAAAATAGGCATATTAAACAGGCTTTAATTGTTTTTACTTGATATTACAGATAGGACAACATACCACGCGATGATGGCAGCAAAGCCGCTGACTCCTAAGAATAACAGCAGAGGAATACATGACAGTACAAAAATGTATTTGATCTCGTTGCCTTTCCATCCCCAATGTTTGAACTTAAGGGCAAACATCGGTATTTCAGCAATGAGGAGATAGCAGCTGAGGAAAGTACCTGCCAAAATAATCCATTCCAATCCGTCGAAAACGACTTCGTGTTCCTGCAGTCCAAGAATCAGCGCACCCCAGAACAGGGCATTTGCCGGTGTGGGAAGTCCGATGAATCCCAGAGCCTGGCGCTCATCGAGATTAAACTTTGCCAGGCGCAGGGCTGAGAAAGCAGCCATCACAAAGGCAAGGAAGGGAATGATGGGCAGATGTATGTGGAAAGAACAGAGATAGCTGAAGATGATGGCTGATGGAGCAAAACCGAAGGTGATGTCGTCGGCCAGTGAGTCCAGTTCCTTGCCGATAGGCGAGGAGACATGGAGCAGACGAGCTACCATTCCGTCGAAGAAGTCGAAGACAGCCCCAATGACAATGAAGATCAGTGCTAGATAGAAATCACCCTGAAAAGCGAAATAGGTGGAGATGCAGCCAGAAATGAGGTTGCAGCATGTGATAGTGTTGGGGATATGCTTCTTAATACTCATTTAATACATCTTTGCGATTACGGTCTGATCGCCGGTTGTCGGTTGCCCCATTGTGACACAAGCCTTGGCGGTCAACGGCAGGTAGACATCCACACGCGAACCTAATTTAATAAAGCCCAGATGCTCGTCGATGTAGCAGTCTTCATTCTCTTTGGCATAGGTCACAATGCGTCGGGCCATCGCTCCGGCAATCTGGCGCACCAGTACGTCCACACCATCTGGTGTGGTAATCATAATGTCGGCATGCTCGTTCTCCTCACTGGCTTTCGGCAACCAGGCCTTATGATAGTTACCGTTCTGATGGTGAACGAACTTTACCTTACCATCCACGGGAAACCAGTTGGCATGAACGTTCAGCGGACTCATGAAGATGGAAATCATTAGTCGCTTGTCGTGGAAATACTCGTTCTCTTCAGCTTCCTCTACTACCACGATCTTTCCGTCGGCAGGTGCAACAACCAACTTCTCCGTGTCGCCGTTGAAGTAGCGTATCGGACAACGGTAGAAGTTGAGCGCCATGAGCCATGCGGCTCCAAAGATGACGATGAATATCCAAAATGGTATGGTTGTATCCAAGCCGTACCAGAGGGCTGACGCAATACCGATCATTAGCAGCATGCTTAATGTCAGCTCGTTAGTCCCTTCACGGTGAATCCTGATTTTCTTCAGTTTCTTGATTCTTTCTCCCATTAGTTTGCTTCGATTGTTTCTAATCGGGTGCAAAGGTACTAAATAAATATGAATTATGAATTAATAATTATGAAAAATTTTGGTTATTTCAAGATTTAGGCGTATCTTTGAACCTCAAAACTGAAAGAAATAGCATAAATCAATGGAAGATTTCGTACATTTGCATGTACATACATATTATTCAATTCTTGATGGGCAGTCGAGCATCAAGAGGCTTGTAGACAAGGCTATAGGCGACGGCATGAAGGGCATGGCCATCACCGATCACGGCTGCATGTTTGGTATCAAAGAATTCCACGACATTTGCAACAGCGTTAATAAGGATCGGAAGAAGAAAGGTCTGGAACCCTTTAAACCGATATTCGGTTGTGAGATGTATGTGGCCCGACGTGGTGACAAGGGCCTTCGTGAGACGAAGGAGGACCTTGGCGGGTATCATCTTATTGTGCTTGCGAAAAACTATCGTGGCTACAAGAACCTGATTAAACTTGTCAGCAACTCATGGGTAGACGGTTTCTATAACCGCCCCCGGACGGACCATCGGGAACTGGAGAGGTATCATGAGGATCTGATTGTGTGTTCGGCGTGTATTGCGGGCGAGGTTCCTGCGAAGATTCTGAAAGGTGATATTAAAGGAGCCCGGGAGGCTATTGAGTGGCATCAGCGACTTTGGGGCGACGATTATTATTTGGAGTTACAACGCCATGAGGTGATAGATCCAACCATCCGGGCTAATCGTGAGACATTCCCTTTACAGCAGCAGGCTAATAAGGTGCTTATTGAATTGGCAAAGGAATATGGGGTCAAACTGGTTTGCACCAACGATGCCCATTTTGTAGACAAAGAGAATGCCGAAGCGCACGATCACTTGCTCTGTCTGGCAACCTCGAAGGATCTGGACGATCCGACGCGCTTGCTTTATTCGAAGCAGGAGTGGTTCAAAACCCGTCAGGAGATGAATGATATCTTCAGCGATGTGCCCGAGGCTTTGGCAAATACGTTGGAGATCCTGGATAAGGTAGAGGTCTATAACCTTGATAATGATCCGATCATGCCGTTTTTCCCGATTCCGGAATCGTTTGGAACGGAAGAGCAGTGGCGGAAGAAGTTTTCGGAGCAGCAGCTCTACGACGAGTTCACCAGCGATGAGAATGGGGAGAACCAGCTTCCCCCTGAGGATGGCGAGAAGAAAATCAAGAAACTTGGTGGCTATGACAAGCTCTACCGTATAAAGTTTGAAGCTGACTATCTGGCTGAACTGGCATACGCTGGTGCCAAGAAACGCTATGGAGACCCTATTCCCCAGGACGTGGGTGACCGTGTGAAGTTTGAACTTCATATCATGAAGACCATGGGATTTCCTGGCTACTTCCTGATTGTCCAGGATTTTATCAATTCTGCCCGCGATGAGCTTGGTGTGATGGTGGGGCCTGGACGAGGATCGGCAGCAGGTAGCGTGGTAGCCTACTGCCTGGGTATCACGAAGATCGACCCGTTGAAGTATGACTTGCTTTTTGAGCGTTTTCTCAATCCTGACCGCATTTCCCTGCCTGATATTGATACCGATTTCGATGACGACGGGCGCGGCAGGGTGCTGAAGTGGGTGGAAGACAAGTATGGGCACGAGAACTGTGCTCACATTATCACCTATGCCACGATGGCGACGAAGAACTCCATCAAGGACGTGGCTCGCGTAGAGAAGGTTTCCATTGCCCAGTCGAACGCTTTGTGCAAGGCCATCCCCGACCGTCTGCCTGACGGTCCTGACGGTAAGGCGACGAAGATGAACCTGCCCAACGCCATCAAATACGTGAAGGAGTTGCAGGAGGCAGAAGCCTCACCTGACCCCCATCTGGCTAACACCATCAAATATGCGAAGATGCTGGAGGGAACGGTGCGAGGCACAGGTATCCACGCCTGTGGCTTCATCATCTGTCGCGACCCGATTTCTGACCACGTGCCCGTCTCTACGGCTGACGATCCCGACTTCAAAGGCACTAAGACGAACTGTACCCAGTACGACGGCCATGTGATTGAGTCGACAGGTCTGATCAAGATGGACTTCCTTGGGCTTAAGACCCTCTCAGAGTTGAAAGAGGCCTGTGAGAACATCAAGCGCACTCGTGGCATTGAGGTGGATCTCGACCATATACCTATTGATGATCCCAAGACTTACAAGCTCTATCAGGAGGGACGTACTATCGGCACCTTCCAGTTTGAGTCGGATGGTATGCGTAAGTACCTGCGTGAGCTTAAGCCAACCGTGTTTGAGGATCTCATTGCCATGAATGCCCTCTACCGTCCAGGCCCTATGGGCTATATCCCACAGTTCATCCGCCGTAAGCATGGTGATGAGCCGATAACGTACGATATTCCTGTGATGGAGAAATATCTCAAGGATACTTACGGCATCACTGTCTATCAGGAGCAGGTGATGTTGCTGTCGCGACTGCTGGCAGACTTTACCCGTGGCGAGAGTGATGCCCTGCGTAAGGCGATGGGAAAGAAGAAGAAGGATATCGTAGATGCGATGAAACCGAAGTTTATCGAGGGTGGCACGAAGAATGGGCACGACCCGAAGGTGCTTGAGAAGATATGGGGTGACTGGGAGGCTTTTGCATCGTATGCCTTTAATAAGTCGCATGCTGCCTGTTATTCATGGGTGGCATTCCAGACAGCTTACCTGAAAGCCAATTATCCTGCTGAATTCATGGCTGCCATCATGAGCCGCCGCAGGGATCAGATTACGGAAATCACAAAGCTGATGGATGAATGCAAGCAGATGGGTATTGCCACCCTGGGGCCGGATGTCAACGAAAGCTATGAGAAGTTCGGCGTGAACCATCATGGTGAAATCCGATTTGGCCTCGGAGCCATCAAAGGTCTTGGTGAATCAGCGGCGCAGGCCATCATATCGGAGCGTGAAAAGAACGGTCCCTATAAGTCCATCTACAATTTTGCGGAACGTGTCAATATGAGTAATGTGAACCGCAAGGCCTTTGAGTCATTGGCCCTGAGTGGCGGCTTTGACAGTTTCGGTATCCGCAGGGAGGATTTCTTTGCTGAGAACAGCAAGGGCGAACCGTTCCTCGACCTGCTTGTCCGTTATGGCCAGGTCTATCAGATGGAAAAGGCACAGGCGCAGAATTCACTTTTTGGCGGATTCGACGACATAGAGATAGCCACGCCTCAAGTACCCCAGAACGATATCCGTTGGAGTGACATTGAGCGTCTGAACAAGGAGAGGGAACTGGTCGGAATCTATCTTTCCGCCCATCCGCTGGACGAATACAAGATCATCCTAGACAATCTCTGCAATACGAAATGTGCCGAATTGGCAGATGTCCAGAAGTTGAATAATCGGGAGGATATCATTCTGGGAGGCATCGTGACTGCTGTCCGCCAGAAATTTACGAAGAAAGGAGAGCCCTGTGGCTTCGTCACCGTTGAGGACTTCGAGGGCAACGGGGAAATCGCTCTCTTCGGCGAGGACTGGGGACGGTGGAGCGGCATGTTTGCCGAGGGTGCATCTGTCTATGTCACAGCCAAGCTGCAATCCCGTTTCATGAACAGCAGTCAGATGGATTTGAAGGTACAGAATGTGGAGTATCTGCAGAAGGTCAAGGAGAAGGCCATTGACAGGATCACCATCTCGATGGTGACAGACATGCTTGATGAGCAGATAGTAGAGGATCTGACAGAGATCATCAAGTCGCATCCAGGCTCTACCAAGCTTTTCTTCCAGCTTCGTGACTCTGCCGGCAGGAATCATGTGCTGCTCAAGAGTAAGGAGCAGGGTGTCGATGTCAGGCACTCGCTGATCGACTTCATTGATTGCCACGATATGTTGGAGTACCAGATTAATTAATGGCATGATATTTGCAGATGAGAAATCATACAACATAGTATTCACTTTTAAAACGAATGAGAAAATGGAAGTAACAATCACAAATGAGAATTTTTCTGAACTGAAGGCCGGTAATCTGCCTTTGGTAGTAGATTTTTGGGCAACATGGTGCGGTCCCTGCCGTATGGTGGCTCCCTTGATAGCAGATTTGGCTAATGAGTACGACGGCAAGATCGTTGTCGGTAAGTGTGATGTCGAGGAAAATGAAGATCTCGCAGCCGAGTTTGGTATCCGTAACATCCCGACGATCTTATTCTTCAAGAACGGCGAGGTAGTCGACAAGCTTATCGGTGCCCAGTCGAAGAGCAAGTTCGAGGAGAAGTTCCAAAAACTCCTCTAAGGCTATGGCAAGTCTTGACGAAGAACTTCGCTTGGACGAAGAAGAAAACTTGAAGGAACTGGCTTTTATCCGCGAACAGCTGCCTTTCGACGCCAAGAAGCATTTCAGCGATGCCAGCTTGCTCTGGATGATGGATGCTATCGTCGACTATTACTATACAAGCGGTATCCTCGACAACGATGACGAGGAGGTGGATATAGATCTGGAGGTCGTGGCGCAGTACGTCTGCGACAAGGCAAAGGAGGAGCGGGTAGGAAACTTCAGCCCAGAGTTTGTGTTCTTTGTAGTTCAGGCCGACCTAGACTATCAGGAGCAGAATCTGTAACTGTTCGTGAGCCGTCCGGATTAGCTGTAATGGTGATCCTGACGGCATCTTCGGGCAGTACTTCCTCTATGAGTTCAGGCCACTCGATCAGACAGAGGGCACCGCTGTAGAAGTAGTCCTCGTAGCCCATGTCGTACACTTCCTCGAGCTTCTTGATTCTGTAGAAGTCAAAGTGGTATATTACCCCGTCGGCCGACGTATATTCATTGATGATAGCGAAGGTGGGCGAGGTAATAACGTCTTCTACGCCCAGTTCTTCGCAGACGGCTTTGATGAAGGTGGTCTTTCCGGCTCCCATCTTGCCGTAGAATGCGAAGACCTTGTGGTCGCCGATAGTGTTGATGAACTGCCGGGCTGCTTCCCGGATGTTATCGAGACTGCTGATTCTGATTTCCATATCTGTTTTATCTTTTCTTTCCTGTCAGTGTGATGAGCGGTATGATCATCTCTTCCATCGAGATGCCGCCGTGCTGGAATGTATCGCGATAGTAAGCGACGTAATAGTTGTAATTGTTGGGATAGGCGAAGAACGAGTCGCCGGTGGCAAAGACGTAGCTTGTCGAGAGGTTCGGCGAGGGTAGGAGGGCATTGCGCGGATCCTTGATGACGAAGAGGCTCTTGTCGTCGTGTGCTAGGTTCTTACCTAATTTGTATCGCAGATTCGTATTCGTATTCCGGTCGCCGACGATCTTCACCGGCTGTGTGCAGCGTATACTGCCGTGGTCGGTGGTGACAATGATCTTGCAGTCTGTCGCAGCAAGCCGCTTGAAGAATTCTGAGATCACGGAGTGTCGGAACCAGGAGAGCGTGATGCTCCGATAAGCACTTTCATTGTTGGCGAGCTCCCTGACCATTTTCGATTCCGTACGGGCGTGGCTCAGCATGTCGATGAAGTTGAAGACAACGACGTTCAAGTCGTTCTTCATCAGGCTGTTGAATTGGCTGAGCAGCTTGTCGGCTTCGGCCTGATTGTTTATCTTATGGTAGGAGAACGTGTTCTTTCTGCGGTATCGCTCAAATTGTGTACGGATGAGCGGTTCCTCGTTCAGGTTCTTGCCTTCTTCCTCGTCTTCGTCGACCCAGAGGCTGGGAAACATCTCTGCAATCTTATTGGGCATCAGCCCGCTGAATATGGCGTTGCGGGCATACTGGGTAGCTGTCGGCAGGATACTGTAGTAGAGGTCCTCCTCGATGTCGAAGTCCGTCAGCTCTGGCGCCAGTACCCGCCATTGGTCGTAACGGAAGTTGTCCAGCACGACCAGGAATACTTTCTTTCCCTCGTTCAGTAGCGGGAACAGTTTTGTCTTGAAGATTTCGGGCGAGAGCGTAGGTCTGTTGTCATCCGTTCGGGCTCCTGGGCTACTGTATTCCCCAACCCAGTCAAGGTAGTTCTTCCTCACGAACTTGGCAAAGCCGTTGTTGGCTTCTTCCTTCTGCATCTGCAGCATCTCAGTCATGTTACTGTCTGTGGCACTGAGTTCCAGTTCCCAGTGTACGAGCCGCTTGTAGATGTTCACCCAGTCGCGCCAAGTCTGGCAGTCCATGATCTGCATGGCTATTTGCTGGAAGTTCTGTTGGTACTGACTTTGTGTCACTTCCGTCTCAATGGCTTTGCGGTGTATGTTCTTCTTCAGTGTCAGCAGTATCTGGTTTGGGTTCACCGGCTTGATCAGGTAATCGGCTATCTTCTGCCCGATGGCCTGTTCCATGATGTTCTCCTCCTCGCTCTTGGTCACCATCACGACTGGCAGCGAAGGCTGTATCTCCTTCAGCCTCTGCAGTGTCTCCAGTCCGCTGATTCCTGGCATCTGCTCGTCCAGCAGTACGAGGTCGAAGTTGCGCATTCCTGCCGCTGCACCTCCCTGAAGCCTCTCCTGGCAGAGGTCAATGGCATCGGTTCCGTTGCTGACCGTCACTACCTCATAGCCCTTTTTCTCAAGAAACAGGATATGGGCCCGCAGCTGTTCGATCTCATCGTCTACCCAGAGTAATAGTCCGTTTGTCATAATCTCACCTTATTATATATTACCAGAAGTCATCGCCGAAGTCGAAGTCCTTCACCTGCTGCTTCTGCTGTTTGTTCGCAGGCATGAACTCGTCCTCCTTTTCTTCCTCTTCTTCCGTATCCTGGTCTTTGCCTATGTCTTCAATATCGGGCTGTTCCATCTCTTCAGGGATGATCAGCAGTTTCTCCTTGCTGATGGGCATGGGCTGGAGCGTCTCCTCATAGAACAGCTGATAGTCGTCGTAGCTGAACTGCCTGCCGATGAGCGCCAGGTTGGCCTTGCTGATGATGAGGTTTCTGCAGGGTTTGATGCGTTCAGTCAGTGTTTCGTTCTGATACAGCTGGCGCGCATATTGCAGGGCCTCGTCATAGCTCAGGAATCCGCTGATGGTCATCCTGTGCAGCCCGTTGTCTTCGTCGAGCTGTATTTCGAAGTTCCTCACCAGGAAGTTCGTGAAGTTGTATTTCGCCATCTCGAAGAGCAGTTGGTTCTCGTTCACGGAGTCTGGCTCATAGATGAGCATGAACAGATATTCCTGGTTGCGGTCTGCGCTGAGCGTGTCGCTGACGGTGGAGTCTCTTGTCAGTGTGATGTCGCGCCGTGTCCACACGTCGCCGATGTCGAACTTCCCGCCGTGCAGCTTCCTGCCTTCCTGTACACCCTTGATAATCATTCCTGCCAGTGGGCTCACTTCGCTGTCAGGATATTTCTCTACCACCACCTGCAGTCTTTCCATACATCCGTCGCCATCGCCCTCGTTCAGATGGCTCAGTCCGTCGATGAAGATAAACTTGTCACGGTTAGCTCCCGACGGGAAGCGCGATTCAGACAATTGGGCGTTGGCTTTTATAATGTCTGCGCGGTCAGCTTTGAATGCCTCATACGTTGCTGCGTAGAGAGAATCTTCAATATGTTCGCCAAACCTTGCGTTCTCAGCATAATAGGGATCGCTGAGCAGTATGGTCCATTCACTTTCAGGATAGTCCGCTTTCAGCCGGTTCAGGCAGTTTTCGGCTTGCCGGGCATCTCCTTGTCTTGAATAGAGCAGGAAAAGGTGGTACCACGCTTCGTCCAGATGTTCAAAGTCATCATAGTTCTCTGTCAGTCTGAGCAGGTAGGCCTCACTCAGTTCGAGGTTGTCTATCTTGTCTTTCAGGATGATGCCGGCATGGAAGAGCGCGTCCTTGATGAGCTGATGGCTTGCTGCTTGCTGCTCTTCAGTAAAAGGTATCTGAGCCAGATAGTATTCCCTTTGATGTGGATCGGCTGCAATGGAGTCGTTGGGTGCCAGGATGTCTTCTCCTCCCTGATTTTCCTGATCATCCTGGTTCCCAAGATGATCCTGGTTTCCCTGATGATCCTGGTTTCCTGATTTACCCTGTTCTTCCTGGTTGTCTGGGTTGTTCCCGTTGAGGTTGACGACGGTCTGGTTTGTGCGCTGCCAGTTGTCTGTGTTCTCGCGCTTTCCCCATTGCTGCTGGAAGGTGATCTTTCCCTGACTGACAGCTGTCGGATTATAGAAGTACCATTGTCCGTTGCCGGCTGTCGGCGCGGCGGGTGCTGTTGTCGGTTTTCGTATGTCATTTTCAAAACCTTGTTGGTTCTGTTGTTGCTGTTCTGCCTGTGATTCCAGCAAGGCGTCACGCTCCTCTTTCTCTTTCTTCTTGAGTGCCTCGATCACTCTGTCGATGGCCGCATTGCGCTCTGCTTCAGGCATGCCGGCCAGCTCCAGCAGCGAGTCTTGCAAATGGATGGATGAAGTGTGCGGCACCAATTCGTCGAGCACTTTGGAACGGTGCGACAGCTCCTCATAGTCTGGCCGCTCTTTGTCAAGGAGTCCGATGGCCTCTCCGTAACAGCGCTGCGCATCTTCAAACAGTTCCTTTTCCCAGTAGAGGTTTCCAAGGGTGAGCAGGAGCACGCCTTTTTCGATGCCGTTTCTGACAGATTTTTTGTTGCCTTGCTCATAGGCCTTGATGGCTTCGGTTGTATCTCGCTGGTTCAGGTAGATGTTGCCGATGGCATAGTACACCTGGTCCAGGTATTCTGCATTATTGTCCGATGCTGCCATCCGTTTCAGCTTACTGATCATCTGTCGCCCGTTACCTTGAGCCATGACCTCCGTCTGTGCGATACGGGCATTAAACTCCAGTTCATACGGCGGGTGACAGCCTATCACCTTCCCGTAGGCCTTATAGGCTTCTTCCCGATGGCCTTCCTGCGTCAGGATCTGCCCCAGCAGAAACCACTCTCTGGCCTTCTGAACCTTGCGCCTCTCATGCTTGATGACTTTCCGCAGATAGGGGATGGCTTTCTGATAGTCGCCTTCACAGATGTAGTAGTTGGCATAGGTGTAGTCCCAGTCTTTCACGGCACGGAAGTCCATGGAGTCACGGCTCATGTTGCGGATCACGTCTTCCGCATCGTATTTCCATCCTAATTCCGTATAGCACTTGGCAAGCCAGGCCCTCGCGAGACCGTTCATGAGGGGCTGTGTCTGGTAGAGTCTCGTCATATACGAGAATGTGGCGGCAGCTTCGTCGAAAGAGCCCATCTGGAACTGTGCCTTACCCATGAGCAGCCATGCTTTCCAGATGAAAGGGTTGTATTCCCTTCGGCCTAACCATTCGCGGTCTTTGGCTGTCTTGGGCTTGCTGCTTTTCCATTCAGGCTTGGCCTTGATGCTATGCCGCTGAATGGCTTTCTGACATTTCTCGATGGTCAGGGCATAGGATGACTTGCCGAGGTCACGGCTCTGTTTGTTTCCTACAGGGTAGAGGGGAATCAGTTCGGTATAGTTGTCCTTGTTGCCTTTCTCCTTTTCCAGGTTTCCTTCGATGAAGGCCTGTGACGCATTGTAATAGGTATTGTATTTGGCATTGAAGGAGTGCCACCAGCGCGATTTGGCCGTGTTCTTCTGCGTTGAACAACTGACGGTAGCCAGAACGAGGGCGACGGCAGTCAGCAATATGATGGTGGTCTTACGCATCCTTCTCTTTCCTTTTCTCTTCGAGCAGACAATGAATCTTGCAAGTCCCTTCGTCGGCTGCGGTACAGGTGGAACAGTCGTGGCCGGCAGTGATGGTGTCCTCCCCTTTGTCAAAGTGGGAAGCGATACCTGCTATGATGCCCAGCCCTACTAATAACCCGATGCAGACGATTACGAAACTCATGCCGTTGTTACTTTTCTGTTTCCTCTATCTGGAACCCGATGGAGGCCAGGTCTTCCCAGTAGTGCGGATACGACTTGGTGACCACCTGAGGGTTGTTGATGATGAGACCGTCGGTAAGCAGGGCGTACGGCGCAAAAGCGAGCGCCATACGGTGATCCTCGTAGGTGTCAATGCCCTCTGACAGTGTGGGCGCGCATCGTTCTCCCTCCCAATAGAGCTCGCTGCCGCCGGCGTCGTGAATGACGTAGCCGAGCTTCGCCATCTCTCTCTTCAGGGCTTCGATACGGTCGGTCTCCTTGATCTTGAGGGTAGCGAGGCCTTTGAAGCGGAAGGGTATGTTCTTCGCTGCACATGTGACGACGAATGTCTGTGCCAGATCAGGGGAGTTCACAAAGTCATATTCCAGACGAGGCACGCAGCGTCCGTTCTTGCTGATGGTGACTGTCTGGGGCACGCCTTCCTCCTTGGTTTCAAAGGCAGTCTTGACGCCCAGCAGACTGAAGATGTAGCGCGTCACGGAATCGCCCTGTTTCGAACCGTCCATCAGACCCGTCAGTCGGATTTCTGAATCATGATGGTTGCTCAATGCCATGATTTCATACCAGTAGCTGGCACTGCTCCAGTCGTTCTCGATGAAATAATCGCGGTTCTTGTAGGGCCTGGGCTTCACGTCGATCGTATCAGCTGAGACCCATTCCGCATCGGCGCCGAATTCCCTCATCGTCCAAAGCGTCAGGTCGATATAGGGCCGTGAGATGATGTCGCCTGTCAGTTGCAGGGAAAGGCCTTTGTTGAGCATCGGCCCGATCATCAGCAGTGCGGAGATATACTGTGAACTGACATTTCCCGGGATTTGCAACAGTCCGCCTTGCAATGTCTTTCCTGTGATACGGAGGGGGGGATAACCCGCGGCCCCTACATATTCGATGTCGGCTCCAAGCGCCCTGAGGGCATCCACCAGAATCCCTATCGGGCGATGCTGCATCCGCTCGGTACCGGTGAGGACATGCGTCCCTCGCATAACGCTCAGATAGGCGGTCATGAACCGCATGGCCGTACCGGCAGCCTTGATGTCTATTTCCTTGGGCATGAAGCGCAGGGCATTGATGATCACTTCCGTGTCATCACAGTCGCTCAGGTTTCGGGGAAGGTTTCTTCCGCCGCTGAGGGCATAGATGATAAGTGCTCGGTTGGATATGCTTTTAGAAGCAGGCAGGCCAACAATGCCGTTGAGCCTTGGGGGTGCTGAGAGTCTATATTGTTTCATTCTTAAGTATCACATGATTTAGCGTGCAAAGTTACGTATTTTATTTTAATTCCGATACTCATTCGTGCTAAAAAAGGAAAAAAGATGAAAAAGTTGCCCGAAAATTTGGTTAGTTCCAAAATTCTGTGTACCTTTGCACCCGCATTCGACAAATAGAGGTCGGTGCTAAGCTTACAATGTTCGGGATTTAGCGCAGTTGGTAGCGCACACGTCTGGGGGGCGCGAGGTCGCTGGTTCGAGTCCAGTAATCCCGACAGAAGCGAAGGAGTTGAAAACAAAAGGGTTTCAGCTCCTTTTCTTTTTCTCCCAATTCTTATCATTATTTGTGTAAGTGACGGAATTCGTGACGAAACCGTCACAATTTTGAGTAATGGGGAATCTCCGTTAATGGTAACATACTATCTTTGACTATAGACTATGACAATTAGAGGCATATTTCGTCAACAATGGCGATTTATGTCTCTTTTTTGTTAAATAGTCACATTTTTAAAGGGAGATTGCTTGTAATCTGAAAAACTATTCGTAATTTCGCCAGCGATATGAGTAAGAATCTCTATATAATCTCAGGTTGTAATGGTGCAGGTAAGACAACTGCATCATATACCGTGCTTCCCGAAATTCTTGATTGTCGAGAGTTCGTGAATGCTGATGAAATAGCTAGAGGTCTATCGCCATTCAATCCTGAGAGCGTGGCTATTGAAGCTGGAAAATTGATGTTGCAGCGCATAGAGGATCTTCTTGCTAAAGGCGAGACGTTCTCAATAGAAACCACCCTTGCCACCAAATCATATATCAATTTGGTACGTAGAGCACAGGCTAGTGGATATACAGTCAGACTACTTTTCTTTTGGCTTAATTCTCCAGAGTTGGCTTTGCTGCGAATCGCGGAAAGAGTTTCTAAAGGCGGTCATAATATTCCAGAACCAATTGTTAGACGCAGATATGTTGCAGGCATTCGTAATCTCTTCCGTTTATTTATGAGCGAAGTTGATTTGTGGGACATTTACGATAACAGCCAAAAACCTCGCATAGAAGTTGCGTGTGGTGGTAAAGGAGTTGATCCTATTATATTTAATGAATCACTGTTTAAAACTATAGATAGTTATGTCAAATAAGGAGATATTGGATTTCCACGAGAAATTGAAACATGGCTTAGAAATTGCCGAACAGCGGATGCTTGAAGAAAAGGCACTCCGTAATGAAGATGTGATTGTGTCTTCAGATGGTAAGACCATAGAGCGCATTCCTGCAAGACAGTTGTTGTAAGATAACCCGACGAAAGGCGAGGAAATCGAAAGATTCCCTCCCTTTTTTATTTGTGGGCCGTCTGATAGCTCCCGCCTTTGCCATCACAGAAACGGCACTTCTTACTGCCTTTACAACTCATGCATGTTTGTCCGTCAACCGTCTTCCCGATTCCAAGGCATGTTTGACATACACCTGGATTATGGCCGCAGACAGAGCACGCCACCCATTTCTTTGCTGGTGATTTCGTTGTAGCTTTAGCCGGTGTTTTTGTTGGTGTTGTTTTAGCTGGCGTCTTTGCCGGTGCCTTTGCTGATGCTTTAGCTGGTGCCTTTGCTGATGCTTTAGCTGGTGCCTTTACTGTTGCTACCGTTGGCGCCTTAGTCGGCTCTTCAACAGCAACGGGCTCTTCATAGTCTTTCGGATTGTCAACGAGTATCGGGTCTTCGGCGATTACCGGAGTCTCAACGGCTTCTGTCGCTGTGATGTCATCGATGTAGGCCATTTCGTTATAGGGAATCATGATAGACCGCCCATCCATGATGATGATGACATACTCGAAAGCCTTGAACTTCTCTAGCGTTCCCACATACACAGCCCCTTTGTTCGTGGCCACTTTCACCCGACGCTGCTGGGCATAGCCAGCCAAAGTCAGGCAACAGAGCAACAATAAAACCAGCTTTTTCATACCATTTGTTTTATGAGTAGTACCAACTTGGCAGCAAAGATACAAACAAAAATTGAGAAATCAACCTCTTGTTGCGTTATTTTTTGTTATGGTGTGCAAAAGAAACGACTGCCATTCTTACGGTTTCTCATGAAAAACCACCGACAGACCCCATCACTGGGAGCCTGTCGGCGGCTAATTTTTTAAGTTTCTTTGCGACCATGCTTACCGCTGTGTGCACATCTTCTTGTTATCGAGTACAAAGGTACAAAAATTATTCGACCTGTACGGTTGAAAAAGTGACGGCTGAAGAAATATCCCTGCTCATTCTTCGTTATAAATGTATATCATAACGAGTAAAAGAGAATGGGAAAGTCAAAATTAGAATTTTATGCCAAGATAAC
>JAEEGG010003135.1_pt1 | contig 41563 bp, 37 predicted proteins | sample 9134161 | NCBI WGS metagenome assembly JAEEGG01 (sample SAMN16246543, study PRJNA631951) | gut metagenome | biome: gut microbiome; feature: rumen; material: CR-attached | host: Bos | place: Iran: Karaj | collected 2018-10 | reverse complement strand
CGCATTCTACAGCCTTGACACAGATCAATGCTTCGACGGCACCGGCTGCGCCGAGAAGGTGTCCGGTCATCGACTTGGTGGAGCTGATGTTGAGCTTGTAGGCCCAATCGCCAAACACCTGCTGGATAGCCTTGGCCTCCGAGCGGTCGCCCACAGGGGTAGAAGTGCCATGAACGTTGATGTAGTCGATGTCCTCGGGCTTGAGGTTGGCATCTTCGAGCGCAGCTTCCATCACCAGCTTGGCCCCGAGTCCATCGGGATGTGTAGCTGTGAGGTGATAAGCGTCGGCCGACATGCCTCCACCGACAACTTCGGCATAGATATGGGCACCACGTGCCTTGGCATGCTCGAGCTCCTCAAGAATCAGGCATCCCGAACCTTCGCCGATGACGAAACCATCGCGGCTGGCCGAGAAAGGACGGCTGGCGTGTTCGGGATCGTCGTTGCGGGTCGAAAGAGCCTTCATAGCGTTAAAGCCACCGACACCAGGTTCGGCTACAGCAGCCTCAGCGCCACCTACCACCATGATATTGGCCTTGCCAAGACGAAGCAGGTTGAATGCATCGATCATTCCATGGGTTGAAGATGCGCATGCACTCACAGTGCCGTAGTTGGGGCCGTGAAAGCCATAATGAATGGAGAGCTGACCGGCTGCAATGTCCGAAATCATCTTTGGGATGAAGAACGGATTGTAGCGAGGACCGATTTCGGGGTCATAGCCCATCGTCTCCTCGTGGAACGTCTTGATGCCGCCTATGCCTGAGCTGTAGATGACGCCGATTCGGTTCTTGTCCTCGGTCTCGAGGTCGATGCCGCAGTCCTTGATGGCCTCGCTGGCAGCTGCAAATGCAAACTGTGTGTAGCGGTCCACCTTGCGGACTTCCTTCTTCTCAAAATATAGGAGCGGATCAAAATCCTTGACCTCGCAGGCGAACTGGGTCTTGAACTTGGAAGCGTCGAACAGAGTAATAGGTGCGCATCCACTCTTGCCGTCGATAAGGTTCGCCCAAGTTTCAGCGACCGACTTGCCAAGTGGAGTGACGGCACCTAACCCCGTCACTACTACTCTCTTTAATTCCATTTAAAAAGTAGGGAAGTATAGATTACTTGTTAGCCTCGATATAAGCAACAGCGTCGCCTACAGTGGCAATCTTTTCAGCCTGATCATCGGGAATGGTGATGCCGAACTCCTTCTCAAACTCCATGATAAGCTCAACAGTGTCGAGTGAATCAGCGCCAAGGTCATTGGTAAAAGATGCCTCAGGGGTAACCTCAGACTCTTCAACACCAAGCTTCTCAATGATAATCTCTTTAACTTTGCTTTCGATTTCTGACATAATTATATACAATTAAGTGTTAATAATGTTGTTCAGTACTATCAATTTCAATTCTCTACGCTCCAAAAATAGTAAAAAGAGCATTTTTTTTTGGCTATTTGGAGAAAAATTGCTACTTTTGTCCCCATAAAAAGCCTGTTTAGCACTGCAAAGAAACAAAATTAATTCCGAGTAGCGAAATAAATTGGTAAGAAATTATTAAAAAATGCACAAAATTGTCTGTTTTGTGCTAAAATGCAAAGTCAAAATGAAAAATATTGCAATTTTCGCCTCTGGTTCGGGCTCGAATGCCGAGAATATCGTAAATTACTTCGAGGGAAGCGAGGTGGCTAAAATCTCTTTGATAGTCTGCAACAAAGCCGATGCATATGTGTTTGAGCGTGCTAGGAGGCTGGGTATTCCTTCAAGACTGGTGACGAGGAAGGAGATGAGCAACCAGGAGGCTGTGATGGCTCTGATGGAGGAATTCCAGATTGATTTCATTGTGCTTGCCGGCTATCTGGTGCTCGTCCCCAAATACCTCGTCGATGCCTATCCACGTGCCATCGTGAATATCCATCCGGCACTCATTCCGTTGCATTGCGGCAAGGGAATGTATGGCGACCGCGTGCATGAGGATGTGATTCAGTGTGGCGACAAGGAGAGCGGAATCACGATACATTATGTGAACGAATTTTTTGACAATGGTGACATCATCTTCCAGGCCACGTGTCCTGTCGAGCCAGGCGATGATGCCCATGCCGTAGCTACTAAGGTGCATCAGCTGGAGTATGCCCATTTCCCGCGTGTAATCGAAGAAGCGGTGCTTGCCTTGGACAAGGAATGATGAGGAATAGTGTCAATAATTGCATAAATTGACAATAAAAATTAGCAATTTTCTAAAATTGCGGGCATTTTTATCATTTTTTTCTGTAATTGTTTTGTATTTATACGGAATCATGCTATCTTTGCACCCATCATTCCGTACATGATTGTGTTTTCAGGTTTATATTTAAGGCAATGAAGAATAAGAAGGACAGGATAGCCGTCATCCGAGATATCATACAGAGCCAAAGCATCAGCAGTCAGGATGAATTGCAGAAGGAGCTACTGAAACGCGGCTTTGAGGTTACTCAGGCAACGTTGAGTCGCGATCTGAAGCAAATGCAGATTGCCAAGATTGCAACCCGAGAGGGAGGTTATATGTATGTGATGCCCGATGTGGCTGCGTCTGTCAAGAATAAGGTTTCGCCACATTTCATACCACCCAAGACCGTTGCGGGCGTGGTCAGCATCGAATGCAGCCAGGTCCTCATCGTGATTCGCACCAAGCCGGGCTATGCCAGTAGCATAGCTTACGATATCGACATGAGTGCGCTGCCTGAGGTGATGGGGACGTTGGCGGGTGATGACACTATTCTGGTTATCCCGCGTAGCGGCTTTACTCCCCATCAGGTGGCTGAGGCTCTCTGCGTGGCTTTGCCCAAGAGCATGTAAAACTGACAGTGCGTTTTTTATTTGAGTCCTATTTCGAATTACCCATTCAATACAGCAATGGAAGAAGTTAAAACTGCTGAGGCGGCTCCAACGCCTCAAGTAAGGATTTATGTTGCCGGCAGGCAGCACATCCGTTACGTCGAAAAAATTCTTACTACGATTGAAGAATCGTCGAAGGCGCGAGGTACTGGTATCGCACGTCGTTCGCCCGACTATGTTGCCCAGAAGATGATTGAAGGCAAGGCCATCATCGCACTCTGCGAAAACGAATTCGCGGGTTTTTGCTACATCGAGAGCTGGAGCAACAAGCAATATATCGTCAATTCCGGTCTTATCGTCAATCCCAAGTATCGCGGTATGGGGTTGGCTAAGCGCATCAAGCGTTTCTCGTTCAACTACAGCCGTCGTCTTTATCCCGAAGCTAAACTCTTTGGCCTGACCAGTGGCGCAGCGGTGCTCAAGATCAACCACGAGCTGGGATATCGTCCCGTGACGTTCGAACAACTCACCGATGACCCCGCTTTCTGGCGCGGCTGTCAGACTTGCGTCAACTTCGACGTGCTCACCCGCACCGACTACAAGCGCTGCATTTGCACAGCTATGCTCTACGACCCGCAGGAGCACCCCGACGAGGTGCTGGAGGAGCTTGACAAGATTTGATGCGAGGCTCCGAAAGGACGAATTTCGTTTCGATGGCATACCGGAATCTCGGTATCACGGAATACCGTAATGCCGAAATACCGAAATACCGGAATAAAAATCCGAGAAAATTTTTTCCCCCGAAATCTCTAAATTTTAATAAATAGTATGGCAAAGAAGAAAGTGGTGGTCGCCTTCAGCGGCGGTCTTGACACGAGTTATAATGTAATGTATCTCACTCGTGAGATGGGTTACGAAGTTTATGCGGCGTGCGCCAACACAGGCGGCTTCAGCGAGGAACAGCTGAAGACCAATGAGGAGAATGCCTACAAGCTGGGCGCTGTCAAGTACGTCACCATCGACGTGACACAGGAGTATTACCAGAAGTCGCTCAAGTACATGATTTTTGGTAACGTGCTGCGCAACAACTGTTATCCTATCTCGGTTTCGTCGGAGCGTATCTTCCAGGCTATCGCCATTGCTCGCTATGCCAAAGAGATTGGTGCGGATGCCATCGCACATGGTTCGACGGGTGCGGGTAACGACCAGATTCGTTTCGACATGACCTTTCTCGTGCTGGCTCCCGGTGTGGAAATCATCACTCTCACCCGCGACCGCAACCTGAGCCGAAAGGAGGAGGTGGATTATCTCAACGCAAATGGTTATTTTGCCGACTTCACCAAGCTGAAGTACAGTTATAACGTGGGCATCTGGGGTACGTCGATTTGTGGCGGTGAGATTCTCGATTCAACACAGGGTCTGCCAGAGAGCGCTTACTTGAAGCATCCTACAAAGAGTGGCAGCGAAGTCCTCGCTTTGGGCTTCAAGAAGGGCGAGCTCTGCAGTGTCAATGGTTTGGAGTATGACGATAAGATCAAGGCCATCCAGGAGGTTGAGCGGATTGGTGCGGCTTACGCCATCGGACGTGACTGCCATGTGGGCGACACCATTATCGGCATCAAAGGACGTGTGGGCTTCGAGGCTGCTGCTCCTATGCTCATTATTGGTGCGCACCGTTTCCTCGAGAAGTTTACCCTCTCGAAGTGGCAGCAGTACTGGAAGGACCAGGTATCGAATTGGTATGGAATGTTCCTCCATGAGAGCCAGTATCTCGAGCCTGTCATGCCCGATATGGAGGCCATGCTCGCCTCCAGCCAGCGCAATGTGAATGGTGTCGTGACTCTCGAGCTGCGTCCCTATAGCTTCCAGACATTGGGCGCCGATACGCCCGACGACCTTGTTCACAATAAGCTCGGCGAATATGGCGAGACTGCCAAGGCATGGACAAGTGAGGATGCCAAGGGCTTCATCAAGGTGACATCTACACCACTGCGTGCCTATTATTCGGTTCATCCTGACGAGGAGCGTTGATTATGGTTCGTGTCGGCATTTTAGGTGCAGCAGGATATACCGGAGGAGAACTCATCCGTCTGCTCGTCCATCATCCTGAGGTGGAGATTGTCTTTGCCAATTCCGAATCGAACGCAGGCAATGAGGTCGCCTTGGTTCACGAAGGTCTGTATGGCGACACCGATTTGAAGTTCACCGACCAGACTCCTTTCGAGCAGGTCGATGTGGTATTCTTCTGTTTCGGTCACGGCAAGAGCGAGGCTTATTTACGTGAACATGAGATACCTGCCGATGTCAAGATTATCGATATGGCGCAGGACTTCCGCATCCGGGGCGATCATGACTTTGTTTATGGCTTGCCTGAGATTCACCGCGATCAGATTCGTCAGTGTCGTCATTTGGCCAATCCAGGCTGCTTTGCCACGTGCATTCAGCTGGGACTGCTCCCGTTGGCCCAGGCAGGGCTTCTCGGTAATGACATCCTGGTGAATGCCATCACTGGTTCGACGGGCGCTGGACAGAAGCCAGGTGCCACCACCCACTTCTCATGGCGTAACGACAACATGTCGGTCTATAAGCTTTTTCAGCATCAGCACCTGCACGAGATCTGCCAGACGCTCAACGAACTGCGTCCCGATACTGCTCCCGTCGTGTGCAATACGCTCAAGGCTCAACCTGTTGAGGGCGAGATAACAGTGGATTTCATTCCTTATCGTGGCGATTTTACGCGCGGAATCTTTTGTACTGAAGTCGTCAAGCTCAATGGCCCCGAAGGTTGTGCCACCAATCCCACGCGAGAGGAACTGGTTGCGGCCTATAAAGAATTTTATCGGGATGCTGCGTTCACACACTATGTAGATGCTGCGCTCGACCTCAAGCAGATTGTCGGCACCAATAAGGCTCTTGTTCATCTTGACAAGTTCAATGGCAACAAGGTGGTGGTTACCAGCATCATCGATAACCTCCTGAAGGGTGCTGTCGGACAGGCTGTCCAGAATATGAACCTGATGTTCGGCCTTGACGAAAAGGCAGGTCTTGGCCTCAAGGCCATAGCCTTCTAAGATGCTGAAAAGGCTGGTCTTGGTCTCAAGGCCATAGCCTTATAAAGGCCGAAAAGGCAGGTCTTGGCGTTTTATAAAAATATAGTCACTATATTTACTATAGTCACTATAAAAATAAAAAACTATGAAACTATTTGATGTATATCCTCTATTTGACGTCACTGTTGATCATGGCAAGGGGTGCTATGTATGGGACGAGAAAGGCCAGCAATATCTTGACTTCTACGGGGGTCATGCAGTGATCTCGATTGGTCACAGTCATCCTCGTTACCTGCAGACCATGCAGGAGCAGGCCAGCAAACTCGTTTTCTACTCCAATGCTGTCAAGAACCCGCTGCAGGTGAAACTTGCTGAGAAACTCGGACCCATCTGTGGTTACGATGATTACCAGCTCTTCCTGATCAATTCGGGAGCCGAAGCCAATGAGAATGCGCTGAAGCTGGCTTCGTTCTACACAGGCAAGAAGAAGATTGTTGCCTTCACCCATGCTTTTCATGGACGCACTTCTGCTGCGGTTAATGTAACCCAGAATCCCAAGATACAGGCTCCCATCAATGCCACCTTCCCCGTCGATTTCCTCGAACTGGGTGATATCGAGGGAGTGAAGGCAGCTCTTGCAAAGGGTGATGTTGCAGCTGTGATCATCGAGGGTATTTCAGGTGTCGGTGGAATACACATCCCGACAAAAGCGTTCATGCAGGAACTTCGCCGGCTGACAAAAGAGTATGGAGTGGTGCTTATCCTTGATGAGATACAATCCGGTTACGGACGCAGTGGCAAGTTCTTCGCCCATCAGTGGTTCGATATACGACCGGATATCATCACGGTGGCCAAGGGAATTGCCAATGGCTATCCGTTTGCAGGCGTGCTGATCTCTCCGATGTTTGCGCCGGTCTATGGTCAGTTGGGCACAACGTTCGGCGGCAATCACCTGGGATGTGCCTTAGCTTGTACTGTGCTTGATGTCATCGAGGAGGAGCATCTCGTCGAAAATGCGCGTATTCAGGGAGAGTATCTCATGAATGGACTCAAGAACATGTATATCCCCGGCCTCAAGGAACTGCGTGGTCTTGGTCTGATGATAGGTATCGAGTTTGATCATCCCTACAAGGAGGTGCGCAACCGCTTGCTTTACGAACAGCACGTATTCACGGGAGCTGCTGGTACCAATGTCCTCCGCATTCTTCCGCCACTTTGCATCACGCAACGCGACTGTGACCTCTTCCTGGAACGGTTTGCTGCGGCACTCTAATCAAAGATACATCCAACATACGCGACCATAGAGCTGCATCCAGTCCTTGTGCTGGTTGTAGCTCTCTTCGTCTTCACACACCCATAGAACGTTGGTTTTGAGGGAATCGTCCACCTTGGGGTAAGGGGCATAGCCATCGGTAAGAATGATAAGCCCGTCATAGACGTCGTGTTCGACTAAATAGTCAAAGATGGGTTGGAACGACGTGCCGCCACGACCGAAGATCTGCACGGTTCGCGAAGCCTTGCGAAGAGGCTTCACCTCACCGAGTTCACAGTCGAACTGCACACAGTCGATTTCGTTGATGCCGTATTTGAAGAACTTGTTAATGACTGAATAGAAATGGGAGAGCGTTTGGTCGGAGATGGATCCCGAGACATCGACAGCAACAAGCAGCTTGGTGTTGAACTTGCGGATGGAGCCCATCTGCTGGAACCCCGTACGCCGGTTGGGGCGCATGCGTGTCAGGCGCATGTTGTTGCTCAATATAGAGGCGCGGAAGCCTGCCATGATCTTGCGGTAGTCAATCCTGGCCTTGGTCGAAGCCTGGATCTGCTGCACGACATTCCCAGGAATGCTGCCCCACGCATTCATCTTTTCGATGAGGTCGTTGATCTCCATCGCCCGCATGTCGTCCTCTTCCCAGAGTTCCGAGCGTGCTGCAGCTTCCGACAGGGTTTGCTGCATGTCGGAGGATTGGAATTTTGAATTTTTCGATGTTTTAGAATTGTTTGAAGTACTCTGTTCGTCCGGGTTGCTCAGGTCGCTCTGAGCGAATGGGTCACCGTCAATCATTTCGTCAATCTTGCGGACATACCATTCGTAGGGCCTGTCATGCTCCAGATTGAAGAACTCAGGGGAAAGCAACGGCAGCTTTTGTTCTGCGCCATAGCCTTGTGCGCTTGGACCATTGTAGGCCGACTTGATGCAGACATCACTGCCCAATGAGAGTGCTATGCGACTTACTCCCTCAGGCTGGCGTTCGTAGGGATGTTTGAGAAAGAGGCGAATCATCTCAATCTTCAGTAGTTTTTCTACCTCAGCCGTAGATTTGCCTTTCAACATATTCGGATTATATTGCACTTTTCCTTGTCCGCAACGCATGGCACAGGCCATCCTCTCATTGACCTCAAACTGCTGGGAGCAGTAGAGGGCAAAGAAGGCTGGCTCACGGAGGAACCATTGTTCGGATATATTCTTAAAAACTTCTTCCATATTTAGGCGGTAAATTAACGGTAATAGAAAGGGGAGCAAAGGGCCAAATGTCTTAGGGAATCTTATTTTGACATGACGATGGCTCCCGATTACTTATTCGAACCAGAGGATAAACGAGAGGCCGGTATTCCTTGCCGACATGATTGCTTCGGTATAGGGCATCAAGGTCAGGTCTTTCAGGTCTTTGCGCTTGTGGTCGATCATATCGAGCAGTCCGAGATTGAAGCGAAGCTCGGGAGCGAGCTTGAAGAAGGGCAGGTAGAAGTCGCATCCCATACCCATGTGAATGCCGAGGTCGAGACGCTTGAAGACGATGGGCGTCTCCTTCTCTTTTCCGATGTCAAAATTGAGATGAGCGCCTGCCACCAAGTAGGGACGGTAGTTGTTGATGCGTCGTGTGCTGATTTTGAGTGTTGCTGGGATTTCGATATACGTGGTTTTGAGTTGCTGATTGGTCTGTTCTCTACCCTCCAGGGTTTCTCGTTCGAACCTCACCGTCCGCTCCTGAAAATAGAGGAAGGGCGTGACGCGGAAGTTCAGATGCTCGGTGATGGCAAGGTCTCCCATCAGTCCAACCTGAAACGACGGATTGACCTTGGGGCATGTGGCCCACCAGCCCTCTGCAGCTTCATTGCCAGAGTGGTTGATGGTGATAGTCGGCATGCTGAACCCGAAACTGAACCCCCAGTGAAGCAGTCGCTGGTCATAATAGGGCAGGTTCTTGATTTTCTGCTTCTGTGCCACGACGGACATGGCGGGCAGTCCAATGAGAGCCAGCAGGCAGATGATACGTATATGTCGAAGAATCTTATTCATCTTGGATAGGTCCTCGCAATTATCGAAGAACACAATAATAACGTACAAGATGTCAGTTTATTGTGTAAGGGTTTTAACTATTATTTGATGCATTAATTTTCAAACTATAGTTTGCAAATTGACATTTTTCCAGCCTTTTTCTAATTATATTGTGCAAAAATGGCGAGATTGTAAACATCAAATGTGAAAAAACCTTACCTTTGCACCGCAAAAACTAAAAATATGTAATCGATGGCGCAATTAAAGGCCGCCTTTCTCATACTTTCAGGTTGTGCATAGATATTAAGGTATTATAAAACAATTTAACTATTTACTATTATGAAGAAATTGGTTCTTTTCGCAGGTGTACTTGTTGCAGTAAGTTTCGCTTCTTGCAATGGTGCCAAGGAGCAGGCTGCTCAGACCGTAGAAAATGCTGCTGAAACCGTTGAGGCTGTTGCCGATTCTACAGTTGCTGTTGTTGACTCTACTGTTGAGGCTACTGTTGACTCCGTGAAGGCTGCTCTCTAAACAGACCTACTTTTTGCTATTGCAATTAAGACGCTGAACCGCCCAAAGTCAGAAGGACTTGAGGGCGGTTTTCATTTTTGTCTCAATAGTTGTTTTTTCTGCTGTCCAACAACTTTTTTTAACGAAGTATTTTTGGTTGATTTGGAAAATAAAGCTATCTTTGCGCCGACAAAACTTTGTATTACCCAATGATACGTCTCCAGAATATCCACAAGACCTACCAGTCGGCTACTCCACTGCATGTGCTCAAGGGCATTGACCTCAACATCGAGGCAGGTGAGCTCGTAAGCATCATGGGTGCTTCGGGCTCCGGAAAATCCACCCTGTTGAACATCTTAGGCATCCTCGACGACTACGACGAGGGCACTTATATGCTCGATGGTACCCTTATCCGAGGTCTCAGCGAGACGCGTGCAGCCGAACTGCGTAATCAGCTGATTGGTTTCGTCTTTCAGTCGTTCAACCTCATCAGTTTCAAGAACGCGATGGAAAATGTCGCTCTTCCTCTATATTATAAAGGTGTGGGACGACGCAAGCGAAATGAACTGGCATTGGACTATCTCGAGAAGATGGGTCTTCGCGAGTGGGCCGACCATTACCCAAGCGAGATGTCGGGTGGACAGAAGCAGCGTGTCGCCATAGCCCGTGCCCTTATCGCCAATCCGAAGATTATTCTGGCTGACGAACCCACGGGTGCTCTCGATTCGAAGACCACACTTGAAGTGATGGACCTATTGAAGCAAGTGAACCGTGAGGAAGGAAAGACCGTCATCATCGTTACTCACGAACGCGATATCGCTAATGCAACCGACCGCATCATCCATATCAAGGACGGGCAGATTTCGAGCGATGTGAGAACGGAATAATACCCCCACAACTGTTGTTCCTGCCGAGAGGAGGCAATCTTTCATAAATCAATGATTACAGATCAAATCGAAGAGATATACGTCTCGATGAGCCGCAACAAGCTGCGCATCGCACTGACGGGATTCAGCATCGCCTGGGGCATCTTCATGCTCATCGTGCTGCTGGGTGCCGGCAACGGCCTGCTGCATGGTATGGAGGATGCTTTTGCTTCGCAGACCATCAACACAGTGACGCTTAGCCCGGGCTGGACATCGCAAAGTTTCGAGGGATTGCGCAGGTATCGTGAAATGTACCTTGACAGCGAGGATTTGCAGCTATTGCGTAATAGATTCCCCCACCAGATTGCTGATGCACAACCGACTTACGAGGCTTCGGTGCGCGCTTCGAGTGGCTTGCTCTATACGACGACATCGCTGATGGGTGTCTATCCCGAATATGTCCCTTCGAACGGCTACAAGGTGGTGGAAGGACGCAGCATCAACGAGATGGATCTCCGTGACAACCGAAAGGTGTGCATGGTCACGGCCAAGACGATAGAAGAGCTTTTTGGAGACGAAGAGCCACACTTAGGCGAATGGATCAACCTCTATGACATCCCGTTTCAGATTGTAGGCATCTACAAGGCACGGCGAGAGGGCGAGACCGACATCTTGTCGCCCATCACAACCGTGGGCGCTATCTATAAGCCCAACGGACACTTTTCGAGGATTACCTTTGTGGTGAAGAACCTGGAGACCCCCGAGGCCAATGAGGAGTTCAACAAGGCTCTGAAGATGGCCATGGCAAGTTCCAAGCGGTATGATCCGCAGGACAGGAATGCCTATTGGGTATGGAACTCGTATGAAGATTACCTGCAGACGATGAGAATTCTGCGCTACATCACGCTTTTTATCTGGCTCATCGGCATCGCTACATTGATTGCGGGCGTGACGGGCATCTCAAACATCATGCTGATCACTGTGCGCGAAAGGACACGCGAGTTCGGCATTCGCAAGGCTTTGGGAGCACGACCTCGTCAGATCGTTTCGCTGGTTTTGCTTGAGTCGGTTGCCATCGCGCTTGTGTTCGGGTACATAGGCATGCTGTTTGGTACCCTCCTGACCAAGATTGTCGATACCATGCTCAAATTGAGTGGTGGCGATGGCGCACAAATGTTCAAGGACCCGACGGTGGATTTCAAGACCGTCCTGATGGCTACCCTTGTGATGGTCATTGCCGGCATGATAGCCGGATATATCCCCGCCAAGCGGGCTGTAAGTATCAAACCTGTGGAAGCTCTGGCTGCAAATTAGTATGGAAGAACTTTGGCAAGAGATATGGCAGACTATCAGCCGCAACAAGTGGCGTTCGCTGATGACGGCCTTCGGAGTTTTCTGGGGGCTGCTGATGCTGATTCTGCTGCTGGGCTTTGGAGCAAGCATCACAGGTGGACTTCTGGATAGTATCAAGAGTGTCCCAAGTAATAGCATCTTTGTAATGGGGTCGCGCACCACGATTTCGTACAAAGGCTTTGGTCGTGACCGCCGAATCTCTGTCGATAACATCGATATGCAGCTCGTGCGGAACGAGATGACCGATGAGATCCGATACATCACACCCATCAACTTTGCGGGTACCAAGAATGCAAATGTCGGGGAGTTCAACTACGATGCCTCGGTAGTAGGCACGACACCGAGCTACTATCACGTGCTACCGACGCAGATGATCTATGGACGCTATTTGAACGAGGTCGATCAGCGGGAGCGCCGCAAGGTGTGTGTCATCGGACGACAGGCCTACGAAACGCTTTTCCCGGGGGGTGGAGACCCTTGCGGACAGATGGTGCAGGTGGGAAGCATCTCCTACACCATCGTGGGCGTTGCCAAGAAGCTGTCCGAACTGATTTCGATAGGTACCGACCTGGACCGCTCGCTGCTCCTGCCCATCAACACCGAACAGCTGATGTACAACGAAGGTTCGCAGATTGACTTGTGTGTCTTCACGCTGAAGGACCGCTATCCCGTCAGCGAATGGCAGGAACCGATACTCAGCATTATGAAGGAACACCACTATGTGCATCCCGATGACAAGAGTGCGTTCTTTACCATCAATCTGTCCGATTTGGTTATGGCGTTCTCGTTGTTGTTCCGTGGCCTGGACATTCTGCTATGGATTGTAGGCTGTGGCTCGCTGCTGGCAGGACTGATTGGCATCTCTAACATTATGCTGGTGACTGTCAAGGAACGTACACAGGAAATCGGCATCCGTAGGGCTTTGGGAGCCAAGCCGCAGACCATCGTACGCCAGATTCTTGCCGAAAGCCTTGTGCTGACTGCTTCAGCGGGCCTCGTCGGACTGATGTCAGGCATTTGGCTCCTTCGCCTGGCTGGAAAGATTATCGAGGCAAACCCCTTGGAGGATTATCCTTTGGGCAATCCTCAGATTAGTTTTTCAGTGGCTTTGGCTGCGACGTTCGTCATCGTCATCGGTGGTCTGCTGGCTGGATGGATGCCCGCTAAGCGCGCGATGAAGATTAAGGCGATTGAGGCCCTCAGGGAGGAGTGATAGCGCCGATAGGCGAATCTAGATATTCTAGATAATCTAGATGTTCTAGAAATTCTATTTTTTAGGATAAAATAAAAACACTATACAATATGAAGAAGTACATCAACATTGCAATCTGGTGCGTGATTGGACTGTTTGTCCTCTACACCTTCTATTACCTCTATCAGCAGGCCCAGCCCAAGGTGAAGGTCTATGAAGTGCTTGCACCCGAAAAGCGTGACATCGTGAAGACAAGCGTGGCCAGTGGCAAGGTGGAGCCGCGTGACGAGGTGAACATCAAGCCGCAGATCCAGGGTATCATCACGGAGCTTTATGTAGAGGCTGGCAACAAGGTGAAGCAGAACGATCCCATTGCGAAGGTCGCCGTAATCCCCGACATGGCACAGCTCAACAATGCACAGAGCAATGTGCGAACCGCTCAGCTCACCCTCGAGGAGACGCAACGCGAGCACTCTCGTCTGAAGACCCTGCACGAAAAGGGCCTCGTTTCGCACGAAGAGTTCGAGAAAAGTCAGAATGCGCTCGACAAGGCTATCGAGGCACATCAAGCAGCGCAGGACCAGCTCGACATCGTGACCGATGGTATCAGCAAGCGTTCGGGCAAGATCAATACGACCATTGTGCGAAGCACCATTTCGGGTACAGTCCTCGAAGTTCCTGTCAAGATCGGTACGTCGGTCATCAATGCAAACTCGTTCAACGAGGGTACGACAGTGGCTACGGTAGCCGATATGGGCAACATCATCTTCCGTGGCAATATCGACGAGACCGAAGTGGGCCGTCTGCGCCAGGGTATGCACATTGATCTTACCATTGGAGCCATTCAAGGTGTGACATTGCCCGCTACGCTCGAATATGTTTCGCCAAAGGGAACCGAGAGCAATGGTGCCATCCTCTTCGAGATTAAGGCCGCTGCACAGATACCCGACTCGGTTGTGGTGCGTGCTGGATACAGCGCCAATGCAAAGATTGAGTTCGAACGTCGCGATCAGGCGCTCACCGTGCAGGAGACCTCCATCGAGTTCGAGGGAGATTCCACCTTCGTCTATCGCCTCACGTCGAGCGAGACGGCTAGGCCACAGACCTTTGAACGTATCCCCGTCGAAGTGGGACTGAGCGATGGACTCTACATCGAAGTGAAGAGTGGCGTCACCGAAGACATGAAGCTCCGAGGAAACGAAAAGAATGAGGAGGAATAAAAGGAGATGTACAATATATGAAAGAGGGTGCGGCAATCGCCGCACCCTCTTTCGTTAGTCTTGTCTGGATTCAGAAACCCAATTCTGCCTTGACAAGCGGGAAAACATCATCGCACTGCTGGGGTGAGAAGTACATGATTCCAGCCTGTTTGAGGTCGAAGATATAGGTGTAGCCATATTTGTCGCCTACAGTCTGGATAGCCTGCGACACACGCTCGATGAGGGGGGCAGTCAAAGCCTCGCGCTTTTCACGCAGGCTCTGTGCAGCCTTCTCGCGGAACTGCTGGATGCGTTGCTGCAGCTGTTCGATTTCCTGTGCCCTTGCCTCGGCAATGTTGGGGTCGAGTGTCTGCTGAACAGCTACGAAGTCACTCACCTTGATCTGATAGTCTTCGCCCATCTTCTGGATCTCGTTGTCGTAGGCAGCCTTGATTTGTGCCAGCTCATTCTCGATAGTCCTGCTTTCGGGCAGTAGCTTGAAGAGTTGGGCCATATCGATGTTGCCAAACTTGGGAACCGTAGGTTCGGATTGTGCATTCAGTCCGAAGGCGAGGAGAAAGGATAGAAGACAGGTTGCAAGGAAGTGCTTCATAGGGGGTATTTGGAAGATCTATTATTTTATTCCGAGCTCCGACTTGACGAGACCGGTCACATCGGTGGTCTGGGATGCCGAGAAATAGGTAGCTTCGTTGGTTGGGAACACAGCGAGGAACTTCTCGCGGTCGCCAACAGCCTTGACAGCCTTGAAGAGCTTCTCCTGGATCATGCCAAGCTGCTGCTCACGATACTGGGTAATCTGTTGGTAAGCGCTCTGCTGGTACTGCTCAGCGCGCTGCTGAAGTGAACGGAGTTCGTCCTCACGGACGCCACGGGTCAGTTCATCGAGTGAGTCAGCCTGCTCAACGTAAGCTTGGTACTTGGTCTGGAACTCATCCTGCATGCTCTTGGCCTGCGTCTGGAACTTGGTTGTGCGATCAGCCAATTCCTTCTCGAGAACCGATGTCTCGGGCATAGCCTGCATGACCTCATCGAGGTTGACGGTACCAATCTTGATGGTCTGTGCATACGAAGTAATGCTTGCGATAGCAATGATGGCTGCTACAAAGAGTTTTTTGAACATAGTTTTTTTGCGTTTGTTTTGTTTGATTTATTTGATTTCTATTGTTTGTTTTTATTTGTCGAAGTTTTTTCTAAGATACGAATTCGAACCATTCAAACCTTTCGAACCATTCGAACCTTCCCTTAGTATCCCATTTTCTGCAGCACCTCCTTCGAGATATCGACCTTGGGGCTTGCATAGATGATGCTTTCGGCCGAAGCACGGTCGATGACCATCGAGAAGCTGTTCTTCTCGGCGATTTCCTTCACGGCGTTGTAGATGTCATCCTGGATATGACCCACCAGGCTGTTGCGCTTCTGGTAGAGTTCGCCCTCGGGGCCGAAGTACTTGAGGCGCAGGTCCTGCACCTCCTTCTCCTTGGCAAGGATGTCGTTTTCGCGCTGGATTTTCTGTTCCTGGGTCAGATAGACCATGTCGGCTTCGTATTGCTTGTACATCTGTTCTGCCTCCGAAGCCAATGTCTCAACCTCGGCCTGCCAGCGCTTGCTGATCTGGTTGAGCTGCTCGTTGGCCATCTCATACTGCGGAATCTGCTTCAGGATATAATCCATGTCGATAAGAGCATACTTCTGGGCGAAGGCATTCATGCTGCCCAGCAGGGCAAAAACGCATGCGATGATGATTTTCTTCATAGAGCAAAAGGTATTTAAGGGTTATATTTTGCTTATAAGACTTTGCGAAAAAGGTGAAGTTTAAATCTTTCCGCAAGGGGTGTGGGCAATTAGAACTCCTGGCCAATGACGAAGTGGAAGTTGGAGCCCGAGTTGCTCGACGAGCCGAAGGTGTTGTCGAAGCCATAGCCCCAGTCGATGCCCAGCATACCGATCATCGGGAGGAAGATGCGGACACCGGCACCCAACGAACGCTTCAGCGAGAAGGGGTTGAAGTACTTGATGTCGGTCCAGGCATTGCCGGCTTCGGCAAATACGAGGCCGTAGATGGTCGAGGACGACTCGAGCATGAACGGATAGCGCAGTTCGGCTACCAGACGGGCGTAGCACGTGGCCACATCGTTGGTATATCTGTAGTTCGAGGTGAGCGAACCGTTCTCGTAGCCACGCAATGGGATGTACTCTGTAATGTAGCTCGACGAGTAGTACGAGTTGCCGTCACCGCCCATATAGTAGCTATTGAAGGGCGAGAGCTTGTTGGGGTTGTAGTGGCCCAGGAAGCCGAAGTCCGAACGGGTGTGGAACACGAGCGTGCGGGTATTGCCGGTGATGGGGGTGAAGGTCTTGGTCGAGAACTTGATCTTCCAGAACTCCAGCCAGTGCATCTTGTCCTGCGAATACTTTTCCTGTGCAGCAAGTTTGTCCTTGTCCTGGAACAGGGAGTAGGGTGGAGCCAGCTCGGCATCGAGGGTGAAGGTCGAACCGCGACGGGTGTAGTACGGGTTGTCGATGGAGCTTCGCGAAAGAATGGCTTCGATGGAGAGGCTGTTCGACGTGCCGTTCGAAACAGGGAAGTACTGCCAGTCCTTGAGGATATAGACGTGGTAGTTGAGCAGGGCCTGCAGCTGGAAGTAGTCATCGGGCCAGCTCAGTCGTTTGCCGAAGCCCAGCGACGCACCGATCATCTGGATGGACTTGTCGGGGTCGATGGCATACTCGTACGAAGCGGTGTTGCCGTAGCCATATCCGCCATATCCTCCGTAGCCGTATCCACCATAACCATATCCGTAGGGGCTGTACCCGCCGTAATAGCCGTTGTAGTAATTGTTGTAGTACGTATTACTATAGTAACGCTCGTTGATATCCGACTGACGGGAATAGTACACCGAGAGGTTGAGCGAATTGGGTCGCTTGCCTCCGAACCAGGGGTTCATATACGAAACCGAGTATGACTGATAGTACTGTGCATTGGTCTGCACCGAAAGGGTGAATGTTTCGCCTTCGCCCGAAGGATAGATGCCGTGGTAACGGGAGGGGTGGAAGATGTCCTTCATCGAGATGTTGGTCAGCTTGAGCGAGATGCGTCCGATGAGACCCGTCGAGCCCCAGCCAAGCGAGAACTCCACCTGGTCGTTGGCTTTCGACTCCAGGTCGTAGATGATATCGACGGTGCCGTCCTCGCCGTTGGGAACGGGACGTGGGTTCATCTTCTCGGGGTCGAAGTGGCCGGTCTGTGCCAGCTCGCGGGCCGAACGGATGAGGTCGGTCTTCGAGAAGAGGTCGCCCGGACGGGTGCGCAGCTCACGACGGATGACGTGCTCGTAGAGTCGGTCGTTGCCATTGATGACCACCTTGTTGATGCGTGCCGGAGGACCTTCGACCACGCGGAACTCCAGATCCACCGAATCGCCTTCGATGTTCACTTCGATGGGTTCCATGCGGAAGAAGAGGTAGCCCTGGTCCATATAGAGGGTTCCGATGCCGTCTTCGTCCTCGTCGATGCGTTTCTTGATCTTCCTCTGGTTATAAACGTCGCCCCGCTCAAGCTGCAGGAAGGCGAGGAGCCGCTCTTCCGACTCGATGGTGTTGCCGACAATCGACATGTTGCGGATGTAGTACTTCTGTCCTTCCTCCACGTCGATGGTCAGGTTGATGTGCTTGTCGTCGTAGCGTTCCTGCTTGTCGCTCAGGATGCGGGCATCGCGGTAACCCAGCTCGTGGAACTTGTCGATGAGCTTCTGCTTGTCCTCCTTGTAGGTCTCGGGTACGAACTTCTTGGCACGGAAGGCATTGTACCATTTGTTTACGGCATTGGTCTTCTTGAGGGCTGCATTGGCCTTGCGATAGGTCATGTAGTTCTTCTTGAACGGTAGCAGTTTCTTGTGACCGATGCTGTCCCATGTGTCGAGGCCGTTGATGACGAGGTTCTTGATCTTCACCTTCTCGTGCTTATCGACGTAGATGGTGAGGTTCACCATGTTCTGCAGCGTCGAGTCGTCCTGCTGATAGATTTCGACATCGGCATTCTGATAGCCCTTGCCGTCGTAGTAGCGCTTGATGATGGTCTTGGCGCGGTCGATGATGTTGGGTGTCACCTGGCTGCCCTTGGCCACACCGATCTGTGCGTCGAGGTCTTCGCGTTCCGACTTCTTGACACCATCGTATTCGATATTGGCGATGCGCGGACGTGGTGTCAGGGCAATCTTGAGCCAGCAGTCGTTCTCATAGACCTTCTCGAGCGTGATGGTGACGTCGCTGAAGAGGCCCTGGCGCCAGAAGCGCTTGACGGCATTGGTCACTTCGTCGCCCGGCACGGTGATGGTTTGTCCGATGGAGAGACCCGAGAAACCGATGAGGACATAATCCTCGTAGTTGTCGGCACCTGTGACCTCAATGCCGCGTATGGTGTATTTCTTGCCGGTCTGTGCAGTCTGGTTGACTGCAGGATGGTAGATGGTGTCGTTGGGAAGCTCCTGTGCGAGAGTGATGCCTGCGAAGGACATCACGAGGAGGAGCAGCATCGTAATTGTACGTATCATTAATTTAATAATGTGTAGTTGCGGGGTTATTTGGTGCTGGCTTCTGCCTGCACCTGGGCGCTGGTCTTGCCAAAACGACGTTCGCGTGACTGATAATCGACGATGGCATCGTAGAACTGCTCGTGGTGGAAATCAGGCCAAAGGACGGGGGTGAAGTAAAGCTCCGAGTAGGAGATCTGCCAGAGCATGAAGTTCGAGATGCGCTCTTCGCCACCCGTGCGGATCAGCAGGTCGGGGTCGGGATACCAAGCGGTGGTCAGGTTGCGGCTGACCATCTCCTGGTCTATCTCTTCGGGCTTGAGGCTGCCCTCGACACACTGTCGTGCCAGGCGCTGCATCGTATCGACGAGTTCCCAGCGTGCGCTGTAGCTCAGCGCGATGATCAGGGTGATGTCCTCGCAGTCCTTGGTCTGGTCAATCGACCATTGGAGCTTGTCCATGGCAAACTTGGGCACACGGCTGAAGTCGCCGATCATGCCGAGACGTACACCCTTGCGGATCATGTCGGGTGTTTCCAGCTCGACAGCATAGGCGATGAGGTTCATCAGTGTGTCAACCTCCTTCTGCGGACGGTTCCAGTTCTCGGTCGAGAAGGCATAGACGGTCAGATACTTGACACCCGCCCACTTGGCGGCTTCGATTGAGTCGTGCAGCGAATCGATGCCGGCCTTATGTCCTTCCGAGCGGTCCATGCCGCGTTGCTTGGCCCAACGTCCGTTGCCGTCCATGATGATGGCCACTGACTTCGGAGCGCGCGTCTTGTCGATTTCTTCAAGTTTTGCCATATTGCGTTGTAGTTTTGTCTTGTTATGTTGTTATTTCCTCATCTGGTTCTTCTGGTTGTGGCATTCGATGCAGCGTTCCTTGAAGTCGAATGTCACGCTCAGTTGGATGGATGCCATCCAGTCGTTGTCGATGAGTGCATCGGTCCGGATGCCTTCGGGGTCAGTCTTTCCGTCGAGCTTGTCGCTGAATGTCTTGGTGAAGAGGCAGGTCACCTGGGCGTTCCAGCGTTTGGCCATCTTGAACTTGTAGCCTGCGCCAAACGGGATGCCAAAGACGAACGATGTCTCGTCGTCGCCGCCGTTCACAAGACCTGCCGACACGCCTGCGGTAAGGAATGGGGTGTAGCGTTTCTTCTCGCGGTAGTCGCTGCCCAGGCCGTAGTTCCAGAAGTGCACCTCGGGACGGATCTGCAGCTGCCAGTAGCGTCGGTCGAACTCGTAGTCGCCGCCTGGGAAGGCGCTGTCGAAGTCGCGTGTGTTGCCCTTGATGCCCGCACTCTGCAGTTCGGCAGCAAAGGCCCAGCGCAGGTTGAGGTTGTAGCGGTAGAGGAGGCTGTACGAGAAGGAGGGGTTATAGACGGCTTTCGAGGTATTGACGTCACCGTAGCCCCAGCTGACGCCGCCGCCAGCTCCAATCTCGTAGAGGTATTCCTTCTCCTGTGCCATGACGGTGGTCAGAACGGCAGCGAGGAACCCTGTCAACAGCCATTTCTTCATGCGCATCAACGTAGCTTGTCGAACGAAAGTGAGTTCAGCTGTCCGCCCCATACCGAGGTCTTGAACGTGCCGTCGGCCCTGCGCCCGCCGAAGAAGTACATCTTGAAGGTCTGTGGGTCGAAGAAGGCCGAGTTGCAGGCCACCTTGCCGATGGGGGTGTTGTCGGCATACTGGGTGTAGTAGCGGCTCAGGCGATGCCAGCTCACGCCACTGTCTTCCGAGAAGTACAGGGTGGTGTAGTCCTTGCCGAACAGTCGGTTGGTAGGCACGTCGCCCGAGGCAGTGAAGCCCGGATGCAGCAGCCAGAAGGTCTTCGGCTTGTCGCTGTCGAGGGTATATTCGAGCACCGAAGCACCGTACATGCCCGGCAGCCCGTCCTGCGCAAATTCCACCCAGTTCGGACCCTGTACGTTGTCACCCCAGCCGTCGCACGACCAGGTGCTCGAAACGAGTTCGCCCGAGGCTGTCCGTCCGCCGGTGATGTAGAGACGCGAGGTGAGGTTGCCGTAGTCGCTCCGGGCAGCTGTCCAGATAGGACGGGTGAATCCGGTCACGGGGAAGTTGTCGGGTATCTGTTGGGCAACGTGCCAGTCGGAGGCGTCGGCCGAAATGGCAAAGTGGTAGGCATCGTCCACCTTGACGATGGCATTCAGCGAATCGCTGTTCCACTGGCCATAGACGTCCTTGGTCTTGTACTGGTTGCCCAGAATCGACGTGAAGGTGTAGTCGCCGCTGGCAACTTCCCAGTTGAACCCGTCTTTCGAGGTCATGAGTCGGCCGTTGGTCTTGCCGATGGCATAGAGGCTGCCATGCCAGTTGTAGAGTGTCGTGAGGTCGAGGAGCTCGCCTTCGGCCACCACAACGTCGGCCATGGGCTGCCAATCCAGGGGACTGCCTTCACCGAGCTGGGAGGTGCTGGCCTTGTACGACCGGCCGCCCTCCTCGACAAACCAGAAGAGCGTGCTTCCGATGGTGTCGGTACGCTGGTCGGTGATGTCCATGCCTGTCCACAGCTCGTCGGTATAGTCGTGCCAGACGATGGTGTCGCCCACCACCTTGTGGACATTGACCTTGATGTGGTAGCTCTTGCGGTTGCCGCCGCGTGCCACCAGCGTCATGCGTGCATCGGGATAGGAGGCAAAGTAGTAGGCCGAGTCGGTCGAGAACTGCGCATACTGGCCCAGTGTGCCGTCGGCACCATACAGTTTCAGGTAGGCACTGTCGGGCGATGAGAAGCTCACCGAAATCTTGATCGAGTCCGCAATGGTGCCGTAGGGAAGGGAGTCGGGATTGAAGATGATGCCGTCGTCGGGATAGAGCGCATGAATGGAGTCATCGCTCAGTCCGTAGTTGTCGATGGTGAATGAATACCCGGAAAGGCCTGCGCAGACGTTCGAGTTGTCAACGAGCGAAAAGGACGTCACGATGCAGTTGTAGTAGTTGGTCACGACGGTCTCCGAGTCGTTGCTGTCGAGGCAGGAGGAGAGTCCGAGGGCAACAAGGGCACAGCAGAACAGTCCTGATATATGTTGAAATAGTTTCATATCTCGTTTTTATACAAAAATCGTGCGCAAATTTAGTGATTTTTCTTCAATTATAGTCTTTTTTGGGCACATAATTATAATATTTTAGGGGAAAATCGTTTGAAAATGCCTTTTTTTTAGAATTTATGACACCTTTTTATGTCAATCTTTCACAAAAAATCGCTAACTTTGCACCATGTTTGACACAATAAAGATACTACGCAGGAGGCTTTCGGGTATCGTCGATTCGAAGGGTTCCCCGCTTTACGACGAGCGGGAATGTCGTGCGCTTGCCGACCTGTTGCTCGAAGAGGTGTGCGGACTTACCCGGGTGGACCGCATCATGCACCCCGAACGCGTCCTTTCTGCCGAACAGCGTCAGCGGCTGGGTGATATTCTCGAGGCGATGGAGGCGGGAGTGCCCGTGCAGCAGGCCCTCGGCTATGCGTGGTTCTGTGGGGCAAGGTTCCGGGTGACGCCCGACGTCCTGATACCCCGTCCCGAAACCGCCGAACTGGTCGATTGGATCCTCAGCGAAGTTCGCTCCCGGGGCGCATCGGCGTCCCCGACGGCAGGTCTTTCGCTCTGCGACATCGGCACGGGGTCGGGCTGCATTGCCATCAGTCTGGCCCGTGCAATCCCCGATGCAAGGGTGCTTGCGCTCGACTTGTCAACAGCAGCTTTGAACATTGCCCGCGAGAACGCTTGTCAACAGCATGTTGATAACATCCAATTTGCTCAGTTTGATGTACTTGGCGATGTTGATAACCTCGTCTTTCCACACGATTCCAGCATCGAAAATGCCACTTGTCAACAGGCTTATCAACAGTTCGATGTCCTTGTCAGCAATCCTCCCTACGTCTGCGAAAACGAGGCGGCCGAGATGTCGGAGATTGTACTGAAGCATGAGCCTCGGCTTGCCCTCTTCGTGCCCGACGACGACCCGCTGCTCTTCTATCGCGCCATCGGTCGTTTTGGCCTAAGGCACCTGAAACCGAACGGCCTGCTCTTTTTCGAAATCAATGCCGCCTATGGACGTGAAACGTGCCGGCTGCTTGAAGAACTGGGCTATCACGATGTGGAGTTGCGCTGCGATATCACGGGGCGTGACCGCATGGTGAAGGCGACACCCAGCCCTCATTGTTAATTGTTAATTATTAATTGTTAATTGAAAACTTTAACCTACAATCAGGCGCTCAACAAGGCAGCAGCGCTTTGTAGCCAAAGCGAACGGTGCCCCAGCGACATTTTCGAGAAAGTCGTCTCGTGGGGCATTTCGGAGTCCGATGCAGCCCGTTTGGTCGGCTATCTGACTCAGGAGGGCTATCTCGACGAAGGGCGATATGTGAGAGCCTTTGTCAGCGACAAGTTTCGCTTCGACCGTTGGGGCAGGCTGAAGATCAGCTACGCTCTTCGGGCCAAGGGCATCGACGATGCACTCATCCGCGAGGCCTTCGACGAAAAGATCGACCCCGACGAATACCAGCAGGCTTGTGCCGACCTGTTGAGCAACAGGATGCGCTCCTTCGATCGGCCTCTTTCCCCCAACGACCGAGCCCGACTTTTTCGGTTCGCCGCCCAACGCGGCTTCGAGTCCTATGTCATCGCCAAGGTTTTAGGTGATATTTCCGAATGATCCTATGCTCGACCTCTTTCTCCCTCGCCGATGTCCCTATTGCGGCCGCCCCCTGATGCCGCAGGAGGAGGGACTGTGTCTGGAGTGTCTGGCTGTCTTGCCCCGGGTGCATGCCGAGCTGCCCGACAACGAGGTCGAACACCGCTTGCTGGGGCGTTTCCCCTTCGAGCATGCCACGTCCTTCTGCTACTACGTCCGGCAGGGAAGCTTCGGCAGTATCATTCGCCAGGCGAAGTTCTCCGACCGGCCCTGGGTGAATGCCCAGGTCACCCGCATCTTTGCCGAGGAACTGCAGTTGGCCGCTTCGCAGAAGGGCGTGACCGGCTGGCCCTACGACATCGATGTCATTGTGCCCATCCCCCTGCATCTTCTTCGCCTGCTGCATCGAGGCTACAACCAGAGTGCTCCTATTGCCGAGACGTTGTCTGCCCTTTGGAAGCTCCCGGTCGAGAATGGCTGTCTTCGCAAGCGGCGTCACACTTCCTCCCAGGTCGGGCTGACGGGCGACGAGCGTTTGCGCAACGAGGAGGGATCCTTCGTCGTGCGTCATCCCGAGCGTCTTGCTTCGAAACATGTCCTCATGGTCGATGACGTGCTGACCACAGGAGCTACGATTGTCGCTGCAGCCGATGCGCTGCTCGAATCGGTGCCTGGAGTACGCATCAGTGTGCTGACGCTCGCCTTTACCAACTGGTAGTCATTGCCCCCTCAGCGTGCCATTTCTCTTTCGAAATCTCCTTTTTTGCCCTCATTTATGTTTTTTTGGATATCTAAACAGACGAAAATTCATTTTTTTGCGTTAAATTTGCGTCGTTATCCCGAAACTATCAAAGTCAAATCTACAATATGAAAACGATTGAACGTCTTGTAGCTGAAAAGCTCATGGCCATCAAGGCCGTCAAGTTGCAGCCGAATGAGCCCTTCACGTGGGCCTCCGGCTGGCATTCCCCTATCTATTGCGACAATCGCAAGACTCTTGCATTCCCCGATATCCGCACCATCATCAAGACGGGGCTGGTCAGCGCCGTGCAGCGCATCTATGGTGACAAGGTCGATGCCATTGCAGGTGTCGCCACCGGTGCCATTGCACAGGGTGCTCTCGTGGCCGATGCCCTTGGCGTTCCCTTCGTCTATGTGCGCTCGGCTCCGAAGGATCATGGCATGGGCAACCTCATCGAAGGTCAGATCCAGGAAGGCTGGAACGTTGTTGTCATCGAAGACCTCATCTCCACCGGTGGCTCCAGCCTCAAGGCCGTGGCCGCCCTTCGTCAGGCCAATGTCAACGTGCTGGGTATGGTGGCCATCTTCACCTATCAGTTCCCGCAGGCCCAGCAGGCTTTCGAGGAGGCCGGCGTCGAGCTGACCACCCTCTCCAACTACACCGAACTGGTCACCGAAGCCGCCGAACAGGGCTACATCCAGCCCAGCGACATCGAGGTCCTCAAGCAGTGGCGCGCCAATCCCAGCGAGTGGGGCCGCTAAACCAGCCCCGCGCCTCGTCCTCCCCGCGCCTCGTCCTCCCCGCCCGGAGCGTACGCCCTTTGTCCCCCGTGTTTTTGTCAGCAGCCATCCTTGGCTGCCTCCTAACCCATAATACCCCCATCCCATGTCCAAATATCAGAGCGAGGTAAAGATCATCCCCGCATCCCAATACCAGGTTTGGAACCGCATCAGCGACCTGTCGCAGTTCCAGACGATGAAGGACAATATGTCCCCCGAGATGAAACAGGCCCTCAAGGCAAAGATTGCCGAGCAGGGTGGTGGCAAGTTCACGCTGAGTGACCTGTCGTTCACGCGCGACACGGCTCTCTTCAAGGTCAACGGCATGCAGATCGGCATTGGCGTTGTCGATCGCGAGGAACCGATGAAGTGTGTCAAGTTCCAGTCCGACCAGAGCCCCGTCGATGCCACCCTGTGGGTACAGCTCCTTCCCAAGTCGCCCTACGAGACGCGTTGCCGCGTCACCGTCGAGGTCGATATCCCCTTCTTCCTCAAGCCGATGGTCGGCAAGAAGCTCGATGGCGTCGCCGACCAGCTTGCCGAGATGCTCACCAAGATTCCCTATTGATTGAAGTGATGCCAATGAAACTTTGGGAAAAATCCGTTCAGGTCGATAAGGACATCGAACGCTACACCATCGGACGCGACCGCGAGATGGACCTCTATCTTGCGCCCTTCGACGTGCTTGGCTCGATGGCGCACATCACCATGCTCGAAAGCATCGGCCTGCTCACCCGCGACGAGCTCGACATCCTGCTTGCCGAGATGAAGCAGATCTACCGCGATGCCTGCGAGGGCCGTTTCGTCATCGAGGAGGGCATCGAGGACGTCCACAGCCAGGTGGAGCTCATCCTCACGCGCCGCTTGGGCGACATCGGCAAGAAGATTCATTCGGGCCGAAGCCGCAACGACCAGGTGCTCATCGACCTCAAGCTCTACATGCGCCACGAGATCGAGGCCATCGTCAAGGCTGTCCAAGGGCTGTTCGACATGCTGCAGGAGCAGTCCGAACGCTATCGCAACGTCCTCATGCCGGGCTATACCCACCTCCAGGTGGCCATGCCCTCCAGCTTCGGCCTGTGGTTCGGCGCCTATGCCGAGAGCCTCGTCGATGACCTGCAGGTGCTGCAGGCTGCCTATCGTGTCGTCAACCGCAACCCCCTCGGTTCGGCAGCCGGCTACGGTTCGAGCTTCCCGCTGCGCCGCCAGATGACCACCGACCTGCTGGGCTTCGACTCGATGGCCTACAACGTGGTCTATGCGCAGATGGGACGCGGCAAGACCGAGCGTATCGTCGCACAGGCCCTGGGCGGCATTGCCGCCACCCTTGCCAAGCTCGCCTTCGATGCCTGCATGTTCTCGAGCCAGAACTTCGGCTTCATCAAGCTGCACGACGCCTTCACCACCGGTTCGTCCATCATGCCCCACAAGAAGAACCCCGACGTCTTCGAGCTCACGCGCGCCAAGTGCAACAAGCTGCAGGCCGTGCCCGAGCAGATCATGATGATCACCAACAATCTCCCCTCGGGCTATTTCCGCGACCTGCAGATCATCAAGGAGGTCTTCCTCCCTACGTTCGACGAACTGAAGGACATCCTGCGCATGGTGACGCTCATGATGGAGCACATCACCGTCAACGAGCACATCCTCGACGACCCGCGCTACGACCTGATGTTCTCGGTCGAAGAGGTCAATCGCCTGGCCTCCGAAGGTATGCCGTTCCGCGATGCCTACAAGAAGGTAGGTCTCGACATCGAGGCGGGACGTTTCACGCCCGTCAAGGAGGTGCATCACACCCACGAGGGCTCCATCGGCAATCTCTGCAACGCCGAGATACGTGCGCTGATGGATCGTGTGCTCGAAGGCTTCAATTTCCAGAAGGCCCATGATGCCATCGCTGCGCTGGTCGGGTAGGAGGCCCTTCGTCCGCGGGCTCCGGTCGCTCCATCGGGTAGTCCTGGGCGGCTTGTCGGCATTCCTCCTCGCTGCCTGTGTCGGCGTGGAGGCAGTCGAGTCGCCTGTCCCGGCCTACAACGTGCACTACAGCTGCAACATCAGCACCATCAACGCAGCCCTCGAGCAGAACGACCTCCCCAACCTCGACAGCCAGCCCGGCGTTGTGCTGGTCAACAGGTACCAGAACGTCTCCGACAACATCGGCGTCTGCGGCCTGTTGCTCTATCATGCCGCCACCGAAGATGCCTTCTATGCCTACGACCTCGCCTGTCCCTACTGCTATCATCGCGGCACGGCCACGCCCATCGGCATGAAGGACCCCTTCATCGCCCGCTGTCCCAGCTGCGAGTCCGAGTTCGGAGCCATCCAGTACGGCTCGCCCGCACCCACCGCCGGTCCTGCCAATGCCGAAAACTACCACCTCCGGCAATATCGCGCCCGCCTCACAGGCTACAGCACGCTGGTCGTCTCCCGCAAGTGAATGCGGGCCTTCTGCCCGCCTTCGGCATCCCGATATTCCCGATCTCCACGATATCCACGGTATCCCGTTATTCCGGTATTCCGTTATTCCGTTATCCCGAAATTCCGTTATCCCGAAATTCCGAAATCCCTACCCCCCCCAAAAAAATCGATGCGTTTCCTCCCGTTCGCCCTTCTTCTGGCCCTTCTGGTCGCCATCGCCTCGTGTAGCGACGACATCCTCACCGATGCCGGCGCACAGCCGTCGTATGTGCTGAACGACAGCGACTGCTACAACCTGGGCGTGCTGCTCACGGGGCATCAAACGGCCACGCAGAAGCTGATGCTCTACAATCGTCAGCAGGGGGAACTTGCCCTCTCGAGCATCTGTCTGCGCGGGGGCGACAGCAGCATCTTCCGCATCAACGTCGATGGGATGGCAGGCACCCGTTTCACCAATCCCGACTTCCTCCACATCGCCCAGGGCGATTCGCTTTACATTCTCGTCGAAGCCTCGTTCGCGGGGCTACAGGACGAGCGCGATGTCGTTCGCGAGGACTATCTCGACGTTGTCTGCAACGGCCGCACGCAGAGCATCCGCCTCGTTGTCACCACGCGCGACGTGGAGGAACTCCTGAACGATACGATTCGTCGCGACACCACATGGCTTGCCGGTGGCATCGACAAGCTGATCTATGGGGCTTTCGCCATCGCACCTGGCGTCACGCTCACCGTCGAACCCGGCGTTACGCTCTATCTCCACGACCATGCCTCCATCGAGGTCTATGGCACATTGCGCCTTCAGGGTTCGCTCGACGAGCCCGTCAACCTGCTGGGCGATCGTACCGACAGGATTTTCGACAATCTCTACTATCGCGACATGTCGGCGCAGTGGGGCGGCATCAACATCCATCCGGGCAGCACAGGCAACCTCTTCCAGTATGCCGAGATCCGGGGCATGACCACGGGCATCGTCGTTCGCCAGGACTCCACCGATACGCGTTTCCTTGCCGAAGCCCCCGAGGGCATCGTCGTCCCGGGCGATCCCAAGCGCTATGCCTACGGACCCGACTTCCTGGGTGACGAGCGCCAGCAGCTCATCGTCCGCAATTCGCTCATCATGAACTCCGACTCGTCGCTCATCGCTGCAACCAACAGCAACATGATCATCGAGAACACGTGTCTGATGAACTCGGCAGGGGCCCTGCTCGAACTGGCGGGCGGTGCCTACGACGTCACCCACTGCACCCTGGCCAACTACAACTACTGGGCAGCCTTCTCGCGGTGCGATGTCGTCCTGCGCAACTACCAGGCGCCCTCCGACTCGACGCGGCAGTGGTGCCCGCTCTATCGGTGCAACTTCACCAATTCCATCATCTACGGCAATTCAGGCATGGACCCCAACATCGATGCCAATGGCTACACGGCTTTCGTCGATGAGGCAGGTTTGCGTGTCGATAGCATCTACAACTATCGCCTCGACCATTGCCTGGTGCACTCCACCTCGGGCTTCGACGACGACGATTGCATCGCCATCCTTTGGGATGCCGACCCGCTCTACCTGCTCGTCGATATGCCCAACTACATCTGCGACGCCCATCTTCAGGCCGAATCGCCCTGCATTGCCGCAGGTGAGCCCCGCACCGTCGCCCGTCTCCCCCTCGACCGCGATGGCCATCCCCGCGCTCCCCAGCCCTCCCTGGGCTGCTACGAGCCGTAAGGCGCGCCCTTCCCCAAAGGGCGGCCCCCTTGCTCGAAGCCCCTTTCCCCCGTGTTTTAGTCAGCAGCCAAGCTTGGCTGCTCCCCAACCCCTCAACCCCCTTTAACCCTCCCTCCTCCCATGTTCCCTCCTCAAATCTACGCCGAGCGCCGTCAGCGCTTGCAGCAAACCCTGGGCGGTGGCCTCGTCCTCATGCTGGGCAACGGCATCGCCTCCTATAACTACCCCGACAACAACTATCCGTTCCGTCAGGACTCCACGTTCCTCTACTTCTTCGGCCTCGACTACGAAGGCCTGGCCGCCATCATTGACATCGACAACGACCAGACCATCGTCTTCGGCGACGAGCTCACCCTCGACGACATCATCTGGTCGGGCGTGCAGCCCACCCTGGTTGAGCGTTGTGCCGCAGTGGGTGTCAGCGAAACACGCCCCCTGGCGACGCTCAGCCGGCACATCGAGCTTGCCCTCGAGAAACGGCAGCCCATCCACTTCGTGCCTCCCTATCGCGGCCACACCATCCTATGGCTCGAGCAGCTGCTCGGCACCAAGGTCAGCACCACACCCGGCGACGCCTTCCTCAAGGGAATGCCGGTCGCCACGCCCAGCCTCGAGCTCTGCTACAACATTGCCGATATGCGCAACCACAAGAGTCCCGAGGAACTCGAGCAGCTGGCCGAGGCTGTCGATATCACCGTGACGATGCACGAGACCGCCATCCGCCTCGTACAGCCCGGCATGCACGAGAAGGACATCGCAGCCGCCGTGGGCGAAGTGTGCCAGCGTCTGGGCTATTTCTTCTCGTTCCCCACCATCTGCACCAACCATGGCGAGACGCTCCACAACCACGGCTACATCCATTCCCTGCGCGAGGGCGACATGCTCCTGCTCGATGCTGGAGCCGAGAATGCCATGCACTATGCAGGCGACTGCACCACCACCATGCCCGTCGGACGTGAGTTTACCGATCGGCAGAAGGCCGTCTATCGCGTCCTCATCGACACCTACGAGAAGGCAGCCGCCCAACTTCGTCCCGGCATCACCTATCGCGAATGCCACGTGGCAGCCTGGGCCAATATCGCCGCAGGTCTCAAGGAACTCGGCATCATGAAGGGCGACCCGATGGAAGCTGCCGAAGCCGGTGCCGTGGCGATGTTCATGCCCCATGGCCTGGGTCACATGATGGGTCTCGATGTGCACGACATGGAGAACTACGGCGAGGTGCACGTGGGCTATCCGCGTGGCGCCCACAAGGATCCGCGTTTCGGTTTCGCATCGCTGCGTCTGGGCCGCATGCTCGAACCCGGCTTTGTGTTCACCGTCGAACCCGGAATCTACTTCATCCCCGACCTCATCGACCAATGGAAGGCTGCAGGGCGCTTCGCCGACTTCATCTGCTACGACGAGCTGCAGCATTGGCGCGACTTCGGCGGTATGCGCAACGAGGAGGACTACCTCATCACTTCCGATGGCGCCCGTCGCGTAGGTCGTAAGAAGCCCTACACGCTCGACGAACTGGCAGCATTGAGACGCTGAAACACCCTCAATGATAATATATTACAAGCAAGCACTCTGTCTCGCGGCAGGGTGCTTTTTTTGTAGGAAAATTATAAAGTATATAACTTATAAGCGACATGGTGCTTTTTACAAAGTTCTGTCAATACATTATGTAATTGATAGTCATAATAACCCCTTGCTATTCCATACATTGCATTCTTGAATGAAAAATGAAAGAATTCATCAAGATTAATAGAAATGTCTATGTCCTTACTGTTGTACAAGTCTCTTTTCCTGCTACTATATGCATGCTTCCTCATACTGATGGTCAAGCTGCTTGAAGATTTATGTCTTGTACCTCTCGCTACAACATAATGAAGACTATTGATATTGGACCAAGGATACCGTTAATACAAAACATCCTTTCCCTGTTTATGCAGAATCAGGAAACCTGATTTTGAAATAATAAGTCGCTTCTTGTGCCCGTATGACAGAATTGTGAAAACGAAAATGTAAAGAAAAATCAAGAGCAGGACAATTTGCACTTCCAATGTGTGAGGTAAAAAACGAAAGATTATTAAATAGACGATAAGTAATAAAACATTGTTGAACAACAATGCCTTAATCACATCGCTTATATTTTGCCCTACTTTGAAATAGCTATTATTCATTGTTCATTCAATAATTTTCAACGTATGATGAAAGATTCTTTGATTGGACACGCAAAAATAAACGAAAAAACTCACATTTCCAAATCCATTCTCATCCAAATGCAAATAACGCCCAATTTCCATCCTCAAATATCGCAACAACCGATTGCACCGGGTCAAAAAACATCCATTATTTGTTTGGGAAATATTTATTTCGTATCTTTGCACACAATCCTATATTACTGTTTTAGACTATGTCCTTCAGCGAACGTGAGGGGACATGCCGCCACCTCCGCATGTCCTACAGCGAACGTTAGGAGACATGCCGCCATTGTCGCATATCCTTCAGTGAACTTTAGGAGACATGCCGCCATTGTCGCATATCCTACAGCGAACTTTAGGGGACATGCCGCCATTGTCGCATATCCTTCAGCGAACGTTAGGGGACATGCCGCCATTGTCGCATATCCTACAGCGAACTTTAGGGGACATGCCGCCATTGTCGCATATCCTTCAGCGAACGTTAGGAGATATGCCGCCATCGTCGCATATCCTTCAATGAACCGCAGAGGATATCTTCTTATCGCCGCATATCCCCCAACGAACTTCAGAGGATATGATTCAAAAGGAACATGTCCTCCAAAGGACGTTAAGGGACATGCAAACGCACGAAATCATCAGTAAATTCCATTTTTTCTAGTTCTTTCGAAGCATATTCTTTCGAAAAAGAGGTTCTATCAACGAGTTGATACCGAATATTGTCACGACGGTACTACTTGTGGACAAATAGTACCATCTTGCCGCAATATTGCATCACTTGTGTACAAATAGTACAACGGCTCCCGCAATATTGTACTGCTTGTGTACACTTGATACAATCTCGCGGCAATATTGCACTGCTTGTGTACACTTAGTACAATCTCACGGCGAAATTGCACTGCTTGTGCGCACTTAGTTCCATCCCCCTCGCATGATTGCTCTGCTTGTGTACACTTGATACAATCTCGCGGTGATATTACACCGCTTATGCACAGATAGTACAATTTTCCGTCCATTGTGATTATTTTGTTGAAAAGACATCAAAGGCGCGACACCATACGATGCCGCGCCTTCTGAAATAAGAAATTCTAATTCCTTTGTGCTATTGTTTCTCACAGGTCATACGGATTGCCAGGCCGTGTGTTCGGGAGGCGTCCTTGGGCAGGGTGATGGTGACGATGTCGCCCTGGACGGTGTAGCGAACTGAACGACCTGTGGCGAGATTGACGATGCGCGAACCTTTCCTGGGCACGTTCCCCTGCCACGACACGGTGGCGGGGATGCCTGTCGTATCGTCGTTGGGGATGATGGCGTAGCGCGTGCAGCCGTCCTTGCTGGCAGTGAACCAGACGTTTCGGGTTTCGTTGGTGTAGATGGGGGTGGGGACGGTGCTGTAGATGGCTTCGCCGTTGGCCTGGAGCCACTTGCCTATCTCGTGGAGACGTTCGACGCTGCTGTCCTCGATGAGTCCCTGCGGGGTGGGTCCTACGCCGAGCAGGAGGCTTCCGCCCTTGGCTACAATTTCGGAAAGGATGGCGAGGATGCGATTGACGGACTTGTACTGCGGATGATCGTTCCAGCCCCAGTCCTGCGTGAGCGTGATGCAGCTCTCCCACGGTGTGAGGATCTGCTGGTCGGGGATGGTCTGCTCGGGCGTCTGATAGTTCTCGAACTCGCCTCCGCAGGTGCGATCGACGACGAGGATGCCGGGCTGCAGGCGGCGGGCGTTGGCGACGATGCGCGGCAGGTCGATGTCCTCGCGCGGCGGCGTACACCACCCTCCGTCGAGCCACAGGATATCGACGGGTCCATAGCCCCGCATCAGTTCATCGACCTGGTCATAGACGTACTGCTTGTAGCGTGCCCAGCGCTCGGGATAGTCCTGGATGTTGTAGTTGTGATGGCGCGTGGGCGTTGCCTTGGCGGGCCACCAGTAGTCGGGGCTGTGCCAGTCGGGCTTCGAGAAGTACATGCCTGCCATCAGCCCTTCGGCACGATAGGCGTCCATGACGTAGCGCAGCACGTCGGCGCGGGGATTGCCCTTGAAGCCGCTGTTGGTGACCTTGTAGTCGGTGGTGCGGGTGTCGAAGAGGCAGAAGCCGTCGTGGTGCTTGGTGGTGAAGACGACGTACTTCATGCCGGCTTCGCGCGAGACGCGTGCCCACTGCCTAGGGTCGAACTGCGTGGGATTGAAGTCGCGGCTGAGGCCCCAGTACCACTGTTTCTCCTCCTCGTAGGTGCGGGTGGTGTCGGGCGTGATCCAGTCCTCGCTGGTAATTTGCCACGATTCGACCATGCCGGGCACGGAATAGACGCCCCAATGGAGGATGATGCCGAACTTGAGGTCCTGCCAGGCCTGGAGCTTGGCAAGGACGTCGGGTTCCTTGGGCCATTGGTAGGGCTCGTCCTGGGCACTGAGTTCAAAGGAGGGGGAGAGGAGGATGGTACAAAGAGTGAGGAAGGTCAAGAGGTGTTTCATGAATCTATCTTTTTTTTACGAAATAAGGTTTTTCTTTATCACGAATTAGAGAATTGAAGAATTATAGATTTTGGGGGAATATTGGTCCAATTATAATTCTCAAATTCTCTAATTCGTGACAGAAAAATAGAATACGTGCGACGGGAGATTACTCGTAGCGGATGGCTTCGATGGGGTCGAGATTGGCGGCCTTCTGGGCGGGGATGTAGCCGAAGACGATGCCGATGATGGTGCAGACCACGAAGCTGAGGATGACTGACCAGAACGGTACGGAGGTGGGGAGACCGAACAGGCTGGTGGCGAGCGCGGATATGCCGTAGCCCAGCAACACGCCCAGCAGGCCTCCCGTGATACTTATGAGGATGGACTCGATGAGAAACTGCACGGAGATGTCGATGCTGCGGGCGCCTACCGACATGCGGAGACCAATCTCCTTGGTGCGCTCGGTGACCGACACGAGCATGATGTTCATGATGCCGATGCCTGCAACGAGGAGCGAGAAGGCGGCTGCCACAACGAGGATGATGGTGATGGAGTCCATGGTCGATGACATGGTTTCCATCATCTCGGCCTGCGAATTGATGGTGAAGTCGTCAACGGCATCGTCCTTGAGCTTGTGGGTGCGACGCAAGACGGTGGTGAGTTCCTCGATGGTCTGGTCGGTGGTCTCTTCGGTGAGCGATGAGACGTTGATGGACTGGAAATAGGTCTGGGCAAGCAGTCGCTTCATGACGGCGGTGTAGGGCATGATCATGAGGTTGTCCTGATCCATGCCGAACGAGTTGTAGCCCTTCGACTTGAGCACGCCGATGACGCGCACGGGTGTCGATTTGAAGCGGATGGTCTTGCCGATGGGCGACTGTCCGTCGGGGAAGAGGTTATCGACGAGCGTCTTGCCGATGATGCAGACCTTGGCAGCTGTCTGCACATCCTGTTCGGTGAACGCGGTGCCGTCCTGGATTTCCCACTGGCGGATCTCGAAATACTCGAGGCTTTCGCCGTAGGCGGTGGTGTTGTAGTTGTTGGCACCGTAGATGGCCTGTCCGCCCGACTGGACTTCGGGCGAGATGTACTTGACGTATTTGCACTCGTTGCGGATGGCCTCGTAATCCTCCTGCTTGAGTGTCTGCATCGACGAGGGGTCCATGCGCACGCCGCCACGACGGTCGGCGCCGGGACGGATCATGATGATGTTGGTGCCCATCTGCGAGATGTTCTTGCGGACGGCTTCCTTGGAGCCTTGTCCGATGGACATCATGACGATGACGGCAGCCACACCGATGATGATGCCGAGCATGGACAGGAACGAGCGCGCCTTGTTGTTCGAGAGGGCCTTGATGGCCACCTTGAAGATCATGCCGAGCAGGCTCTCGTCGCGATAGCGCCGGTAGAGGAGGAAGGCTACAACGAGGATGGCTATTAGGATGATGATGTTCATTGTTTGGGGTTTGAGGGGTTAAGAGGGCGGGATGCCGGGATATCGGGATATCGGAATATCGGGATGACGGGATATCGGGATATCGTTAATTCGGGGGGCGGGAGAGGAGCCTTCTAAGCTTAGTCCTTCTTGGGGAGTTTTGCGAGGGCTTCTTCGGCGTTGAGGATGTTGCGGTTGATGGTGTCGGACTGCACCTGGCCGTCGCGGAGGAAGATGTTGCGCGAGGAGTACTGGGCAATCTCGGGGTTGTGCGTCACGAAGATGATGGTGTGGCCCTCGTTGTAGAGCTTCTGGAAGAGGACGAGCATCTCGAACGAGGTGCGGGTGTCGAGGTTACCGGTGGCTTCGTCGGCGAGGATGATGGTGGGGTCGTTGACGAGTGCGCGGGCGATGGCTACACGCTGCATCTGACCGCCGGACATCTGGTTGGACTTGTGCTCGAGGCGGTCGCCGAGGCCGACTTCGACGAGTGCCTTGATGGCACGGGCGCGGCGCTCCTTGGGCTTGACCTTGGCATTGTACATCAGGGGCAGCTCGACGTTCTCGACGGCTGTGGTCTTGGCGAGCAGGTTGTAGTTCTGGAAGATGAAGCCAATCTTGCGGTTGCGGAGCTTGGCTCGCTGGTTGCTGCCCATCTTGCGCACTGACACACCGTCGAGATAGTATTCGCCCGAGGTGGGCGTGTCGAGGCAGCCGATCTGGTTGAGCAGGGTGGATTTTCCAGAGCCTGATGTGCCCTGGATGGTCACGAACTCTCCTTCGTAGATCTTGAACGAGACACCACGCAGCGCATGGACCACCTCGTCGCCGACCTTGAAGTCGCGGCACACGTCCTTGAGTTCGATGACGACTTTTCTATTGTCTTCACTCATATGTTGAGGGTTAAGAGGGGTTCGAGGGGTTAAGAGGGGTTAAGAGGGGTTTGAGGGGTTAGCGCCTGTTGTTACGACGTGGACCTGGCATGAACGGGTTGTTGTTCTGCTGCGGCATCTGCGGCATTTCGGCGTTGCCATCGTTGATGACGGCTTCGTTGATGACCTCCTGGCCTTCGCTCACACCGGAAGTGATCTGGGTGAGGATGCCGTTGGAGGCACCCATCTGGACGGGAAGGGCCTTGATGGTCTGACCGTCGCGATACCAGAGCTTGGGACTATGGCCTTCGGCGGGTTCGATGACATCGCCCTTCATGACGGCTGTCTCGCGGGGGAAGTAGCGCAGGGCCTTGGCGCTGACACAGAGCACGTCGTGGAGTTCGAGGGTGAAGATCTCGACATTGGCGGTGAGACCTGGCATCAGCTTGAGGTCGGGATTGGGTGCCGAGATGACCACCTGATAGGTGACAACGTTGGAGGAAGTGGTGGCCTGCTGGCGAACCTGCGTGACGCGGCCTTCGAACTTGTCGTTGGGGAATGCATCGACGGCGAAGGAAACGCGCTGACCTACCTTGACGCCGCCGATGTCGGCTTCGTCAACGTCGGCAATGACGCGCATGTCGGTGAGGTCCTGTGCGATGGTGAAGAGGGTAGGCGTGGTCATCGATGCGGCCACGGTCTGTCCTTCCTCGACTTCGCGGCTGAGAATCACGCCGTCGATGGGCGAATAGATGTAGGCATAGGAAAGGTTGGTCTGTGCCTCCTGCACGCTGAGCTTTTGGGCATCGTAGGAGACACGTGCCTTGTCGTAGGAGAGGCGTGCCGACTCGAATTCGTCGTCGGAGATGTACTGCTTGTCGTGCAGTTCCTTCATGCGGTTGAAGTTGTTGCGCTGATACTCCATCTCGTTCTTGGAGCTGGAGAGCTGTGCATTGGCGCTGGCGAGGCGCGACTTGAGGTTGGTCTTGTCGAGCTCGGCGATGAGCTGGCCCTTCTTGACCTCGCTGTTGAAATCGACGTAGATCTTGTCGATGATGCCGGAAACCTGGGTGCCTACCTCGACCTCGGTAACGGGTTCGATGGTTCCGGTGGCTGTGATACTGGTGTAGATATCGCCCTTCTGCACCTGCTCGGTGCTGTAGGTCACCTTGTAGTCGTGACCTCCGCAGCTGGCGAGGAGGGTGCAGCCGGCGAGGGCGAGGACGATGTTTTGGATTGTAGTTTTCATATTTTTGGGTTATTTTCGGGATTTTTCGGGGTGGGGGATTCGGGATATCGGGATTTCGGGATATCGGGATTTCGGGATAGCGGGAGGAGGGGTGGAAACTGGTTATTGGCCGGTGTAGAAGTCGAGGAGCTCGAGGTCCATGAGGGCGGTGTATTTCGACTGGAGTGTCTCCTGCTTGGCGCGGAGGTAGTTGTTCTTTTCGGTGAGGAGGTCGATGACCGACTCGAGGCCGACGTTGTAGCGTTCCTCCATCATCTCGAAGCTCTCCTTGGCCGAAGCTTCGCTGGCGATGGCACTCTGGTAGCGCGACTGGGCGGAGAGGATGTCGAGGTGGAGCGATGCGATGGTGTTCTGGAGCTTGAGCAGGGCGTTCTCCTGATTGAGCAGGGCGTTGCTGTACTGGATCTTGGCGCGGTCGATGGACGAGCGTGTGCGACGATTGTCGAGGATGGGCACGGAGATGCTCACGCCGACGTTTTCGCGCATGTGGTCCTTGATCTGCGTGCCGAAGTCGCTCTTATAGACGTTGCCGTTGCTGGAGCTGACGCCGCCATTGAGCGAGATGGAGGGCATATAGCCGGCCTTGGCAATCTTGGTCTGCAGTTCGGCGGACTTGGTCTGCAGTTCGGCAGCCTTGACGTCGGGCAGGTTGTTGAGCGCCATCATCTCGGCATCGGCGACGGAAGGAATGATGGAGAGGACGTCCTCGTCGCTGAAATCCTGGTAGTTGATGCTGAAGTTCGTGTCGGGGCTGAGCTGAAGGAGCTGCTTGAGCGAGAGGATGTTGGAGGCCTCGGTGTTGCGAGCGGTGACGAGGTTGTACATGTTCTGCTGGAGCTGGCTCTCCATCTGGGCAACATCGACCTTGGTGCCCTTGCCGACATCGACCTTGGCCTTGGTGCGGTCGAGCTCGCGCTGAGCTACAGCGACGATCTCCTCGTTGGTCTGCACGCTCTCGTGGGCATAGAGGATCTGATAGTAGGCCTGGATGATCTGCACCTGGATGTTGTTGGCAGTCTGCTGGGCCTCGAGTTCGGAAGCCTGCTTGTTGATCTTGCTCTGCTTGAGCGTACGCCAGTTGGCGCCGCCGTCGAAGAGCGTCATGTTGGCCGACAGGTTGTAGGAACCGTTGTAGGTGGGGTTCTTCTGCATGGCGTCGAACGTGGAATAGCTCTGGCTCTCGACCTTCTGGAAGCCGAGGGACTGGGAGGAGCTGAAGGAAAGCGAGGGGAAGAGGGCTGCACGGCTGGACTTGACGTCGGCTTCGGCGCTCTCGACCGAATTCTGTGCCTGCTGCACCTGGATGTTGTTCTCCAAGGCGTACTTGACGCAATCGTCGAGCGACCATCCCTGGGCCTGGATGGTGGTGAAGGAGGAAGCAGACAGCAACAGGGCGATTAGGGTAATGTTGGGTCTCATACTATATATAAATAACAATTAAGAATTAACAATTATCGCTGGTTTTCGGGTGCAAATGTACGAAAAAAAATATGGAACCCCAAGGAATTCCATATTTTTTTTTTCGAATTTTGCAATAATTAAAATTTAAGTCTTTTTGACACCTTAAATATTTGTTAATTGTTAAAATGCCCTCTTTAAGGGGCTGATTTCTATCATTTATGCACAATTTCGCGTTCTTCGTTGAACAAATTTCACACTTTGTTGAAGCAAAAAAGGGCTATTTTTGGTCAATTTCGAGCCTAAACGCCCATTTTTGATAATTTCCTGATTTGTCGAAACCCTGCAGCAGGATTCGATAAACGCCGGGCTCTGCGGGAGCTGCGAACGAGGCGGGACTGCCGGTCGAAATGGTGGCATCGGGATTCCAGCCGATGGTGCCGGCCTGGGGCCTTGCGGGACTGATGAAGGCGGGGTGATCCTGCGGGAAGCTGTAGGACACGAGGTGGAAACTGGAGCTGAGGCTGAAGTTGGAGAGCCGTCCCTTCTGCGAGGTGAACGAGATGATGGCGGCATAGGTGGTGCCTCCGAAGGTATAGCGATTGGTGTAGATGTTGACGTACTTCAGCAGACGGGCATCGTAGTCGAGGATGTCGTCGATGTTGAAGACCGGCACGCCGTCGAGCAGCACCAGGGCCGACCATCGGGAGTACTGGTGCATCTCGGGGTCGATGACGAAGAGCTGGTTGACACCATTCACGCGTTCGCGCCTGATGCCCTGTACAAACTCGATGAGAATCTCGCGGACGCTCTTGAACTTGGTGTATTCGTCGAGGTCGTAGCTGTAGTGGGGTTCGCCCCAGAGGCGGTTGTTATTGAATGCCAGCGAATCGGCCGCGAGCCAGTCGGAGATGTCCTGTTCGCGCTGAGCGCTTTCGGCACGGCGCTGCAGTTCGGCTTCGGTGCAGCCAACCTGCAGCTGGGGCATGGACTGCGGGAGGATTCGGGCAAAGGGAGACACAAACTGCATGGCGATGGGGTGTCCTTCGTTGTCGTAGGTGCTGAGCATGGCAGGGCGTCGGCCCGACAGACCGGTGGTGTAGTAGAGCCAGCTGCCATCTGACTGCCATTGCCCGTCGAAGATGTCGGACTGACGGCCCACCATGACGAGGCGTGTCTGGTCGATGACCGACTTGCCGTCGGTGGGACGTGCTGTCACCAGATGTCCTTCGACTTCGGGAAGAAACATCGTGTTCCTGGGCTTGGGGGACAGCAGGCGGCGTGCTGGCCTGAAATCGGAATAGTCGGGAGCCATGAGGTCCTGTCGCATCACGGAGAGGGTTGCGAAGAGCAGGTCTTCACCCGTCGGCATGGGAAGGGTAACCTTGCCGTCTGCGACGTTCCGAATGGGGGTGGCGTCGATGGGGCTTTCGGCGATGCTGTCCTTGGGGAGGAATACAATCTGGTCAGCCCGGGAGACGTGGGAGGGGTTGACGATGGAGATGACCTTGGTGAACAGCGCTTCGTCGGTGGAGAGGTCGAGGTTTCGCATGGCACGGGTATAGACCGAGAGCAGGTAGTTGCCGCTATGTAGCGTGGCGGGCAGGGCGATGTCGGCCCAGCCTCGTCCCCGGTCGAGCGACACCATGCCCTGCGCACAGAGACGGTAGGTGTCGGACAGCTCGACATACGCCACGCGACTGAGGGTGGAGGGGCGCATATCTTCGTCGAGGATGCACACGCTGACGTGCAGCCGCTCGCCGGTCAGGTAGAGCTCCTTGTCGGTGAGGGCCAGGGCCCGTTCGGCAGCCTGGCACGGAAGGGCGCCGAGGAGAAGAAGAAGGAACAGGATTCTCTTTATCATGGGGATGATAATGGGAGTTAATGGGAGGTAACGGGAGTTAGCGGGAGTTAATGGGAGGTAACGGGAGTTAGCGGGAGTTATTGGGAGGCTAATCTCGGTCTTCCCAGAAGCTGGGGCGTTCGAGGGTGGCACCCCAGTAGGGGGAGGTGCAATCGACGCACCAGCGTTCAGCCCAGGTGACGGGAGGGGTTGCGCCCAGGATGTATTCATAGACGCGCCATCCCAGTTGCCACAGTACATACCAGGTGTTCTCTGCGACAAACTCAGCATCGGCAATCTGCACATAGCGACGATTCACATGTCCGACGTCATTGCTGTTGACATAGAGGTGGGCCGATGTGGTGTTGAGGCTCACGCCGATATATCCGATGGCCTGGACATCGGCCGTCTGGCAATGGATGTTGGTGGGCAGGGCGGAAGGCTGGGGCGTGAATAGGCCTCCCATCTCGTCGCTGAGCTGTGACGAGAGCTGCTGGTATTCGTATTCCTCGCGGGTGATGGCGGTCTGATAGACGCGGGTGTAATAGCGATAGTTGAAGCGGTTTTCGTCCTTGTCGGTCTGATAGAGCACCAGGTTGCGGATGCGCCCATCCTGGTAGTTCTCGTTGTTCCCGTAGATGTCGAAATGGTTGTAGTTGTGCGCCCATCCGGTATCGAGGAGTCTTCTGATTGGAACAATCTGGTCCTGATTCGGATCGTATTCATAGGTGGCCCGCAGCGGGGTATGCACTTCCCAGGTCTCTTCGTAGTTCCAGCGGAAATACTGCTTTTCGGAAGAAGAGGTGGCGGGTGTTACCATGATATTGACCAGTTGGCCAGCGGGAGCCATTTCCCAACGGAGGTCCTCGATTTCGGGGGTGAGGAGCGGCTCCTGAGGCGTGGTGGTGTAGGTGTTGCCGTGCCAGATTATTTCGAGCCAGTATTGGCTGGAGGGGTCGAGCTGACCGACACGAACCAGGTAGGTGCCTGCGTTGATGCCGTAGCCG
>JAEEGG010003133.1_pt1 | contig 41578 bp, 34 predicted proteins | sample 9134161 | NCBI WGS metagenome assembly JAEEGG01 (sample SAMN16246543, study PRJNA631951) | gut metagenome | biome: gut microbiome; feature: rumen; material: CR-attached | host: Bos | place: Iran: Karaj | collected 2018-10 | reverse complement strand
AACACAACTGTTGAGGAGTTGGAAGGCTATTATATTGTAAAGAGTATTGTATGTGAAATCATCTCATCGGAGCGAGTAACTTATCGCGATTCCCAATCATATTTCGCAATCTTTGCCGATGACAACAATCGCAAACCTATCTGTAGGCTGCATTTCAATAACACCAATAACAAACGTATAGGGTTTGTTGATGAAAACAGGAATGAGCAAATGGAATCCATCGATAAGTTGGATGACATCTACAATTATAAGAAACAGCTTATGGAGGCTGCAAAGCGATATGTGTAAGTACGGAATCAATAAAACTTAATATTAAGGAACGATGAAGAAGAGATTATTTATATGGTTGATTGGTCTAATGGGCTTGTCGGGCAGTGTGAATGCACAGGAAAGTGTAATGACTGATGCAGGAGCGTATGAGGTGAAAGGTGTGGTGGAAGTGGATAGCGTGAATGCTGGCGCTTTGTACGATAGGGCGATGGTGGCTCTGAGTGAATGGACAGGAAGTGACGGCAATTCGAAGGCAGGACTTGACTACCACGACAGGGATGCAGCGACGGTCATCTATAAAGGCAAGGAATATGTGAGTGAGAAGAAGGTGTTGCTGGATGTAATCAAGAGTTATGCCGAGTTCACATTGAAGGTGAGATGTAAAGATGGAAGAGCACAGGTGACCGTGACGATACCGAGTGTTTTGAGTGTGTCATCAAAAACGGGTAAGAATCAGAGTTTCACGATTGTTCAGTTGCTCAACGCTGTTGATAAGGCAAGTGGAAAGAAGGAACAAAGGGGTGAGGAATATATGGAGAAATTGAAGAAACTTGGTAAAGAATTGTATGGAGCGATGGAGAACAGGCTGAAGAATGGTGGCGATGATGATGACTTCTAATAATAAACGACACGTGTAAATGGAATCGATAAAACGTTTTTTCATGAATGATCATATAATGCTGGTTTTGGTGCTCATCAACACCAGCATTATATTTATTAGTGGTTTTAAATCTAATCAAGGGGAACCTCTTTTAATAATGGACAGCTTATTTACCCTGCTGTTTTTATTTGAAGCAATTGTAAAAATCCATGTACAGAAATTCTCTGGATATTGGTCAGACGGATGGAACCGATTTGACTTCATTCTTGTTTTATTAGCTCTTCCCGCTTGTGTCAATATCTTTGGAGAATTCTTTCTAAGTACGGGCATTTTGTTGTCATTGAGAACAATGCGAGTATTTAAGTCCTTCCGCTTGCTGAAATTCGTGCCCAATATTGACAGACTTATTAAGGGTATCCAGATGGCCTTTAGAGCGTCCTTTATTGTCACTATTGGATTGGTGGTTCTTTTGTTAGTGTTTAGTATCATTACAACTTTCCTTTTCGGGAATTTCGCTCCTGAGTATTTTGGTAACCCAGCCCTTAGTGTTTATTCTATCTTCCGCTTATTCACGATTGAAGGTTGGTATGATATGCCTGAAGCAATTGCCATTAATGGTGGTACAAGTATGGCCGTAGTTGCACGAATATATTTCTCTATTCTCTTGTTTATTGGTGGAATTCTTGGTATGAGTCTCGTAAATAGCATTTTTGTTGATGCCATGGCTGCGGACAACAATGACGAAGTCCTTGACAAATTGTCTCAGTTGGAAAAGATGCTTGACAAGATCACCGATGATAATAAAAACATGTGAAGAGTATATCGTTCTTGGGGAAGCAATGAATAATAATATCGCATCGATTATTTTCTACAAACAATTGATTTTTCAAATAAAAGCATTATCTTTGCCGATGAGACAAAAACCCCTAAAACAATAAACCTATGAAAACAGAAGACAAAAACAAAGAGATTGCCATTGAAGATGCTGCCATGAGTATCGAGGTGAATCCAGGTGTAATTGACAGGGTTCGCAGTGGTGAGGTCGGGTACATCACTATGCAAATCGATGAAGATAATCAAAACGACATTTTGGAGACTGTTGATGGTCACTTGATACTGGTTGTTGATGAACCGCCCGTCATGTATCATGCCTGCTATCTATACAATCATGGTGAGTTTCCGTATGCCATCAAGGATTCTCTGCATTTCTTGGTGCTGTATGAAGGCGATAAAAGCTGTCTGGTGCAAATTCTCGGAACGGAGACGGAGCCTACTATCCGTTTCAATTATCAAGGTGTCGGCTTGCCCATCATGCCAGTGTCAAACGGTGACAGCTGTATATGGAAGGTGACATTTGAGGTGTTGCCTGTACCTGAAACCCCGAAGAAATATCTAATGCGCTGGAATCCTGCCATCAGTTCGTTCACGGAGAAGGACTACGAGGCGTGTGTGGAAAACATGGCGCATGGTATGTTCCGTATGAACTGGAGCATCTATGAATGGGAAGAGGCCAGAAGGGGAGATTTTTTCTATATGATGCGTGTGGGCGATGACAAGGCTGGCATTGTGTTCAACGGGCAGTTCTTATCCGATCCATATCCTTCGGACGACTGGGCAGGCACCACCAAACGGAGAATGTATGTGGACATGGTTTGCAGGAATCCTGTGGATCCTGATGAAGTGCCCTCTGTCTCTCTTGACAAACTAAAGAAAGCCATTCCTTCTTTCGATTGGTCGAAAGGACATTCTGGTGCCTTGCTTCCCAACGACATAGCAGAAAAGCTGCTTGAGCTATGGAAAGATGAGGATGATTGATAAAAGCAAATAGCCCACACAACACTTTCGTTGCGTGGGCTGTTCTATTTCTGTTTTCATAGGCACGAGCCTAAAAAAAGGGCTACCCCGTTTCTCACGAAAAGGAATAGCCACAACACAAACACAAAATAAAACACGACAAACGATTCTGGTAGTCGACCAGAACGTTGTATCATTGATGTATCATTGAACTCCGTCGGCGCGGAGCTTTTCTTGCCATTTCCATGCAGAGCGCAGAATGTCGTCGAGTGGGGTGTCTGCACTCCAGCCAAGCACTTTGTTGGCTTTGTCTACATTGCCCCAGATGGCTTCGATGTCTCCCTCGCGGCGTGGTGCATATTCCCATGGGAGTTTCACGCCTGTGGCTCTTTCGAATCCCTCCACAATCTCGAGGGTGGAGTATCCATGACCAGTGCCGATGTTGAACACTTCAACAGGGTCGGTGTCTTGTTCGAGGACGCGCTGCATGGCTTTTACGTGTGCCTTTGCGAGGTCAACCACATAGATGTAGTCGCGGATGCACGTCTTGTCGGGGGTGTTGTAGTCGTTTCCAAACACTTTCAACTGCTTACGGATGCCGATGGCAGTCTGGGTGACAAATGGTATGAGGTTCATCGGTACACCATTGGGCAGCTCGCCGATGAGTGCTGATGGGTGTGCGCCGATGGGGTTGAAGTAGCGAAGGATGACGGACTTGATGGGGGCTCCTGAGTGGATGTAGTCCTGTATGATTTCCTCGTTGATCTGCTTGGTGTTGCCGTATGGGGACAAGGCTTTCTGGATGGGCGCTTGTTCCGTGACAGGGAGATTCTCCTTGGTGGGCTGTCCATATACAGTGCAGGAGGAAGAGAAGATGATGCCTTTGGCATTGTATTTCGTCATCAACTCAAGCACGTTCATGAGTGAGTTGAGGTTGTTGCGATAATAGAGCAATGGCTTCTCCACAGATTCTCCGACAGCCTTGGATGCGGCGAAGTGGATGCAGCCTTTGATGGGATATTTCTTGAATACGGCTTCTGTTGCCGCAAAGTCATTCAAATCGACTTTTTCAAATGCAGGACGAATGCCTGTGATTTTCTCAATGCCATCGATGACAGAGACATTTGAGTTGGACAAGTTGTCGATGATGACCACATCGTAGCCTGCCTGCTGCAGTTCCACGGTGGTGTGTGAACCAATGAAACCAGTTCCGCCAGTCACAAGAATTGTTTCTTTCATGTACGTGTATTTTAATGTTTAGTGTTATTCATAAAAATGAATGACGAAGAGTTAATATATCAGTTGTTCTCTTGTTTTGTTTTGCAAATATAGGACAAATAATTCATTCTTCGTCATTCAATTTTCAATTATTTTCGTCAAAAGTGCGCTTTACATCATAAAATGCTCTTTTTTCTTACTTTATGATGAATTTGATGCGGCATTCATCGCCATCTTCTGTGGTTGCACTAACAATATAGATGCCCTTTGGCAGGGATGCCACATTGATGGAAACAAATTTGTTGCCTGCATTCGCGAGGTTTGCGGTCTCCATCTTCATGCCAGAGGTGTTGTAGATGTCTGCCATCTTGATAGGAGAGTCCTCGCTCTTGATGTTGACCACACCACCCACATAGGCGATGGTGATGCCACCTTCCTTGGTGTATGACTGAATGGCGTCAGGCTCTGGTGTAGGATCAACAGGCTTCACATAAAGCGTGTCGTATGAACCAATCTGATTGGCTTTTGCAATGGTTGGAATATTCATGACGTATGTGTCGTTGGCTCCATCAGGATAGCGTCCGTAGGTCTGTGTGCCTGGATGCTGCTCGTAGGTCAACGTGTCTTTATATGTCTCCGTTGTGATGATGACATCGCCTCCCTTGGATTCCAGCTTGAAGTTGGTGTGAATATCAGCACCGATGATGTCGAGATTGTCGCACCAGATGACTTTGTAGCCGTGGGCAGGGATGATGGTGTTGAGGGTAACGTTGTCAGATGGCACCTGGAAGTCATGCTTCTTAGGTTTCTTCGACTTGTCTGTGACGAGGATGATGTTCATGCCCTTGATGTCGATGTCGTCATCTGTCGTGTTATACAGTTCAATCCAGTCATTCTTCTTGAAGTAGTCATTCACATAGATGGAGTTGGCGGCACTCACCTCATTGATGCGTACAGGTGTGATGCCCTCAGCCAATTTCTCTGCCTCAGGAATCTCTTCGAACACAGCCACGAGATTGTGTGAACCAGATGCTGGGAGGGTGTATTCAGGATCTTTCGACACAAAGTCCTGCGCATTGATCTTTTCAACTTGCGAGAGAGATGCTTCCCAAAGAATATCAGTGGATGTAGAGTTATTGTTGTGCACCTCGACCGCAATCACGTTTCTGCCCTTGTTAAAGAGAGAACCTGACAGCGTCATCTGTCCTCTATCAGGATTGCCGTTTGCATGGGTGGTGGAGAAATCCTCGTAACCGATAGAGCCTGCAGGCATGTTGTAACGACCAGCCTCTATGCCATTCACATACACAATCATGCCATCATCGATAGTGTACTCAAGGATGAACTCGTCAGTTGCCGATGGTGCAGCGCTGAGGTTGAAGGATTTGCGGAAATAATAGGTGGGTCGTTTTCTGTTGGAGTCTGTGCCATAATCAAGTTGTGTGACGACACCACTCTTGTTATAGCCAAGCGGTGCAGAACCAGTTTTCCAACCAGTGGTGCTGTAGCCGAGTGACTTCCAGTTCTTTCCGTCGAGTGAACCTTGGTCGTAGTATGTCCAACTATCGTTCGAGGCAAATATGCTTGTGGTCTTTGTTGTGCCCGCATTCTGCCATCCTGCAAACGTGTATCCTGCAGGTGCCTGTGCTTTCAGCGTCACAGGTGCAAACAAGTAACCGTCAAACTCAGAATAGGGGACCTCCATGTCGTTCAGCATCACTTTTGCATTGTCAGCACCCTTTGTGTCAATGGTCACGCGCTGACGTTCCACACTTCCCAGATTCATGTATGAGCAGTTCTTCAACGCATTTGTCGCACCGCTATTACGTGATCCCAATTTGCTCATCACCTCATTGGCTGTGCTCCAGGGATTCACGAAACCACCCGTGGAAAGATACTCGCTTACGTCGTTGACAATCTCTTCCACCTTATACTGTTGGAACACGGAACCACCCACAATGCAGAACGCATCGATGAATTTCTTGCGGAACACATCATTCTTCAGCAGATTCTTGAAGAGTGTTACCACTTCTAACTGCTTCCTGTTACGCTTTCCCTCGATGTTCTCATTCCTCGAGTAGTCATATCCGTGCAATGTGTCGAACGTATAGTTTTCCTTATTGAAGAATGTGTTGAACATATCGCCAGAGCCCAAATTGAAGGCACCGTCAAGATCGAATAACACGAAATGGAACTTGCCGTCATTCACATCACGGAAACCTTTAAGATTGTTTTGAGGCCAATCCCAGTTGCCGATATGGAGTTCCACTGCCATATAATTAATGTATTCATCGATATCCAACAACTTGCTGATTTCTTCAAACGTCTCTTCATCCGCGGCGTTTTCGCTCAAAGCCATCAGACGGTCAAAGCTTGCTTTTGAACCTTCCATCTGCACATAGCCAGAGTCGGGTGAAACCTCAAACTGATCCATCTCATCAGTGTCGATGCCATAGTTCGCGTATGCGTGATGCTTATTATTAGGTTCGCGCATGTTCAGCACGGCATAATGGCTGCCGTTGATGAATACATGAACAGGTTGCCAAGCTTGATAATCCACATATAATCCACTGCGTGCCACCACCTGCTGGATAGAAGCGTCTTTCACACGGCAACTTCCATCATTACCGCCATTACGAATCTGCAATGTTTTGTTTTTAATATATGGTTTCTCCTTGAATAGGCTTGCTTGGAAGAAATTATTGAAGTCGTACGTTTTTGATGCCTTCAGTTTAAAGGCCTTCGGACTGGAAGAACGTGTCCATCCACCACAGACGGCCATGTCACATTCCTGAGAAACAAGATATTCATTGTTTTCTGTGATATACTCGAAGGACACAGGTCGATCCCAGTCCATGTTCCAGTTGCAGTTGCTGGTCTGTCCGTTGCCAGGACGTCCATTGGGTCCCCTTTGGAAGATACCATAGTCTGTTGAGTAAATGTTTTCGCGCTTTGTTACGACCGAGATGATGGGGAAGGGGTATTCCTTATCTTCACGGATGAATGAGCGTGTAACAACCTGTGAAGGCAGATACCCATCCTTGAACAAGCGGAAGCGATAACATACATTGTTGGTCACCCTGAAGAGTCCTGTGGCAGAAGTCTCGCCATTGTCAAGCGTTGGGGTTGTACCATCAGTCGTATATCTCAGCGTTGCACCCTTAGGAATGTTTACGCATACCTGCAACGTGCTGTTGAAACGTTGTCCATTCTTATCTACCACAGGCGCTTCCAGTTGCTGGGTGGCAAAACCTCCAGCTTCTTGGTTGGATGCACCTGGCGAAGGATTGCTTGTCACGCCCCATTCTGAACCACCATCAGTTGTACGGGCATAGGACATGCGTGAAATCGCCTCTGGAAATTCCTGTTGTGTGATAATGTTGGTGCCGTCTGACAGGATGATGACTCCACCATCGCAATCCAGTTTGCCATCAATCTGCCTATACGAAGCGGAAGTCCAGACTTCATGGTGGTCAAAGTTCAGTATTGCATAACCATGAGCGGGTAGTGACCCGTATGAACGCAACAAATGCAGCTTCTTGAGGTTGTTAGGATCATCGGAGACGTAAAGACCTCCCAATGCCACACTCTTATCTGTCGGATTGTACAGTTCCACCCAGCTGCCATAATTGAACGAAGGGTCAAGATACACATCCACATTGGCAGCCATGATTTCATTGATGATCAGATTCTCAGCAGAAGGGTCTTCTCTCTTCACAGTTACACGACATTGGGCTGTCTTACCGCTTCCATCCTTAGCTGTGGCGATGATGTAGCAGACACCAATGCCGACAGCGGTGATTTGTCCCTTGCTGTCCACTGTTGCCACACTCTCTTTTGTGGATGACCAACTCACATTCTGATAGGTAGCATCAGAGGGAGCCACCGTCGCAGTCAGATCATGCGTTTCATATTGAGACATTTCCACGCTTGTTTCTGAGAGTGTAATGGAGGTGACATTCACAATGGTGCCCCATAACTCTAATTTCCAGTTGTCCAGACACGTCCAGTCACTGCCAATCCACTCATCTTTGCGGATGCCAATAGTCAGCATCCCATCATTCTCCACATCACAATCTACATAGTTGTAGTAATGACCCTTTTCAAACCAGTAGTGAGCAGCTTCCATATTGTTGGGAATGTAGTATCCAGCGGTTTCTTGCCATTCTCCATCAATAATCGCCCATTCCCTCCCCACGTTACTTATTCCTCCACCAAGTGATTGCTCAAGGGCGGCAGATGAAGCCAATGCTATGGGGGAATCGTAATAGTTCTTGCTCGAACGTGCATAGAGACGTGCATATTGGTAATCCTCGTAATTGCCATAACTGAAGATGCTGTAGTCACTATCAGCGTCTCCACAACGATAGAAGGCATTCAGACTGACACGATAGGTGCCAGCTTTCAATCCCGCGATGGTTTGGTATGTGTCGTAGGTCTTTTGGTAATGTTCGGCATTTTCCATCGGGTTGGCTACACCGAATTCTGTTCCTTCCCAGCCAGTAGTGACATCATTGTTGTTAAACCTCGGGTTGATAATGTGTGCGTCGGTTACGTCAATCCAATTCTGCTGTGCATGGCCTGAAAGCGATGCACATACCAAGAGGAGGACGGTGTGTAGTTTTTTTATCATATTCATTTTCTTTGTGTAGATGCTAATTTGATTTTATATTAGTTATCAGTCTTTACAATCAGTCTTTGGGTTTCGGCTTTCTCCAGAAATTCACACCCAAGAGGTATTTCAGCGTTCCATAGGTGTTGGTCAAACCGAATTTGTCTTTTCGATAATCGTAGGTGTGTGTCTCGAAAATCAGACCGCTAAACATCCTTGTGTTATTCCAGAAGATGGACATGCGCAGGTTGAGGTCGGTTGATACATTGTTCAAGATAGAATGTCCCAAGTTCTCTGCCTCAGTAATGTTCGACCTACGATAACCGATACCAGGGATGAACGATATGGCAAAGAGGACATTACGTCCAAGCACCCAATTATAGTTGTATCCCACATTGATGCTGTAGTCAGAATAGTTCACCTGGTTGAACAATAGCGTGGAGTCGATATCTTGTTTGATGTAGTCGGGTAGTGCTTCCTTGTCGAACGTGATGTGCTGATGGTTATATTGAAAGCCGGCACTCCAACTACCGCAACTCTTTCGTTGTACAGCATTTGCTCCGAAGGCTGCAGGCCAGGAGAAGTGCTGGTTGTTGAACATATAGATGGCACTAAATCCGTTGCATCTGGAATCAAGGCCATGAAAGGTTCTGTCTCTCCCCCTTGTCTCTATCCCGCTAACACTTCGGATCTCGGCTCCTTTACCAGAGTTGAACATATAGTACTCTGCAAAGATCTTCGCTGTATGAATGACGAATGATTGTCGCAACGAAGTGCCGTTTGTCTTGCCTGCCTTGATGCCGATGTCATTCAGATTCCATACGGCACCATATCCGAAAATGCTATAATACACATATCCTCCCAGAATGACAGAGGGGTCTGACTGAATCACCATCGTCTTGTCTGTCTGGGATGACCGTAGAAAATAATAGTCGTGCCAGTAGGACAATTCTATTTGTGTGGTCAGGTTGTACTTTTGAGGCGTAACGTAGTTGGTGTCGCATCCCATGAAGAAGTGCTCCACTCCACTCATGATTCGCAACGGTAAGGATGGCCTTTTCTTTTTTTCTGTGACAATCACGCTGTCAAGGGTCTGCTCGCCAACATCCTCAGTTACACGTAGCGATGCATCTTGGGCATTTGCCGTCAAGCATAATGCAACCATCAGCCATACTGCACACGCAATTCTTTTCAGTTCGTTACGCATAACTCTGTCTTTTCTTCTCCTTAGATTTTGCCCAACACACGATCCATCACCCAGTTGGTGGGTGTGGCGCTCAGCGAGTCACAATCACATTTCTCTTTTCCTTGCAAATGTCTTACCACTTTCTCAATCAGTCCCATTTGTACATGCGGAGGATTGGGTACAATGATTTGTTCCTGTCCACGTTCTGTGTCAAGCACAATGGGCTCGTAGTCAAACACGGAGAAGACAATCTTACCCTTAGTGCCGACAATGGAAATTCTGTCTCTTCGTGCAGATTCGTGTGCCACAAAACACCACGATGCGCTGCCCGTCAGTCCATCACTGAATCGGAAACATGCATTGAAGGTGTCCTCTACCTTATACAGTCCAGCCATATTTTGACAGAACCCCTCTGCCTCCATAATGGGTCCGAACCAATATTGCAGCAGATCTATCTGATGTGCTGCGAGGTCATAGAAATATCCACCTCCTCCAGCCACCTCCGGTTGTAATCTCCACGGCATTTCTTGTCCGCTTTTGTGGTCAAGTTCTCTGGGTGGAACAGCAAAACGTATCTGCACCGTCAAAATCTTTCCTATTTCACCCCCCATGACAATCTGTTTCACCTTCTCGAAATAGGGTAGATAGCGTCTGTAGAAAGCCACAAAACATGGAATCCCTGTGAGTTCGCTGATGCGATTCACTCTCAAGCAATCGCCGTAACTTGCTGCTAATGGTTTTTCTATGTATGCGGGTTTTCCTGCTTTCATTGCCATGATGGCAAATGTTGCATGAGAGGATGGGGGAGTGGCGATATACACAGCCGTCACTTCAGGGTCGCTGACCAATGACTGGGCGTCAGAATAATATTTTCTGATGCCATGACGTTCTGCATATGATTTCGCCTTATCTCTGTCGCGGCTCATCACAGCCACAACTTCACTTCCTTCAATCTTGCCGAAAGCGGGACCACTCTTTTTCTCTGTCACTTCACCGCAACCAATGAATCCCCATTTCACTATGTTTTGAACTTCCATTTTCTTCGCAAATATGACAAAAAGCAACATTTTGCTTTGCAAAGGTACGAAAAACTCCTAACTCCTAACTCCTAACTCCTAACTTTTTTTTACCTTTGCAGTCAAATTAACAAAATATGACACTTTTTTATGGCTCGTAATAAAAAGAAACAGCTTCCGTTGATCGAGAATGTTACCATCACGGCATGTGCAGCTGAGGGCAAGGCTTTGGCTCGTGTGGAAGACAAGGTGGTGTTCGTTCCATTTGTGGTACCAGGAGACGTGGTGGATCTGCAAGTGAAGAAAAAGAAAAGTTCGTATATGGAGGCCATTGCTGTCAACATTCATCAGAAATCGTCGCTTCGTACAGAACCCCGTTGCCGTCATTATGGTGTTTGTGGAGGATGCAAGTGGCAATGCCTTCAATATGAAGAACAACTGCGTGCCAAGCAGCAGCAAATATTTGATAACTTGACACGCATCGGAAAGATTGAATTGCCTGAATTCATGCCGATTCTTGGCAGTAAGAACATCTATGGGTACCGCAACAAATTGGAATTCGGTTTTTCCAATAAACGTTGGCTCACGGAAGAGGAGGTGAAGCAAGATGTTCGCTATGACGTGATGGATGCTGTGGGTTTTCATATCACAGGTGCATTCGACAAGATTCTCGACATCACAGAGTGTCATTTGATGGACGATATCAATAACCAGATACGTAATGACATTCGCCAATATGCCCTTCAAAATGGACTTGAATTTTATGATCTTCGACAGAATAGAGGACTGCTCCGTTCGCTGATGATTCGTACCTCCAATACGGGTGAGCTGATGTTCCTTGTTCAGTTCAGAATTGAGACGCCAGAAGAACAACAGCAAGCAGATGATTTGATGAAACATCTCAGTGAAAGTTTTCCTCAAATTACATCACTCCTATATGTTGATAATCATAAAGCTAACGATACATTTGCTGACCAAGAGATTCATGTGGTGAAGGGGAAGGATTATATCTATGAGAAGATGGAAGATTTGCACTTTAAAGTAGGGCCAAAATCCTTCTATCAGACGAACACGGAACAGGCTTATGAACTCTATAAAGTGGCACGTGATTTTGCAGGGTTGACAGGCAATGAATTGGTCTATGATTTATATACAGGTACTGGTACAATTGCCAATTTTGTGGCACGTCAGGCTCGTCAAGTGATCGGCATTGAATATGTACCTGAAGCGATAGAAGATGCCAAGGTCAATTCCGACATCAATGGCATCACCAACACCCTTTTCTATGCGGGTGATATGAAGGATATCCTGAACAAGGAGTTCATTGAGGCGCATGGTCGTCCAGATGTCATCATTACAGACCCTCCTCGTGCCGGTATGCATCAGGATGTCATTGACACCATCCTCTTCGCAGCTCCTCGTCGGATCGTTTATGTCAGTTGCAATCCTGCCACGCAAGCTCGTGACCTTCAGTTGCTGGATGTTGACTATAAAGTAATGAAAGTGCAACCTGTTGATATGTTCCCTCATACGCAACACGTTGAAAATGTCGTATTATTGGAAAGAAGAAAATGAGTACTTATTCAGATTATAAAGCAGCCAACCATTACACCACCTACACGGTCAAGGAACCTGCAGAATTGATGCAGTTCTTGATGAACACGATTTCTGGCATTTCGCGTACAAAAGCAAAGGAATATTTGAGTCAACGGATGGTGTATGTTAATAAAGAAATCATCACGCAGTATAACTATCTTCTCCAACCTGGACAAATCGTGCAGGTGGCAAAGAATCGTCATAAGCATGCGTTCTCCAATCCTTGGGTGCGCATCATCTATGAAGATGCCTTTTTGCTTGTTGTGGAGAAGAAGGAGGGAATTCTTACCAACGCGATGCCTGGTGACCGCCATGAAAATGTGAAAGCGATACTGGATGAATACGTGAAGCGTCAGAGCCGCGCATTCTCAGTCCATACTGTTCACCGTCTTGACCGAGGCACGTCAGGAATTCTCCTCTTTGCCAAACGTCGTGACATTCAGAAAATCTTTACTGACAATTGGCAGGACATTGTGACTGACCGCCGATATGTTGCTGTTGTGCAGGGAGAAATGGAAAAAGACAAGGGTACTGTTACTTCATGGATTAGTGATAACCGCATGTTCATTTCCTATTCTACCCCTTACGACAATGGTGGCAAACAGGCTGTTACTCATTATCGCACTTTGCAGCGTAAAAATGGATATTCTCTCGTTGAATTCAAACTTGAGACAGGACGCAAGAATCAAATACGTGTCCATATGCATGATCTGAATCATCCCATTGTGGGCGACCACAAATATGGCAGTACCGTTGAGGCTTATGGTGACCGCAGTAATCCTGCTGGTCGCTTTTGCCTTCATGCTTATCGTCTGGCTTTCCACCATCCCATCACGGGTGAAATGCTCAACTTCGAGACACCCTTTCCCTCTGCATTTACACGTCTCTTGGCCTAAAAGGTGTGTCATGACGACTACCTTTGTGGATGATGAAATGTGCAAAAACAAGGATGGAGTGTAATAAATTATGTGAAAGTTTTGAATTATTCAGGAAAAATCCCTATATTTGCACGCTTTTTTACGCGTAAAGTATGAGACAATTAAAAATTACCAAGTCAATCACGAACCGTGAGAGTGCTTCGTTGGATAAGTACTTGCAAGAAATTGGTCGTGAGGAGTTAATCACTGTTGAGGAAGAAGTAGAATTGGCTGCGAAGATTCGCAAAGGCGGTATCGAAGGCAGAAAAGCCTTGGAGAAACTGACAAGAGCGAACCTTCGTTTCGTCGTTTCTGTGGCAAAGCAATATCAGAATCAGGGTTTGAGTTTGCCTGACCTGATTAATGAGGGCAATCTGGGTCTGATCAAGGCTGCAGAGAAATTTGACGAAACACGTGGTTTCAAGTTCATTTCTTATGCTGTATGGTGGATTCGTCAATCGATTCTGCAAGCATTGGCTGAGCAGAGTCGTATTGTACGTTTGCCATTGAACCAAGTGGGTTCACTCAACAAGATTGGCAAGGCTTTCTCTAAGTTTGAACAGGAGAATGAACGTCGTCCTTCACCTGAGGAATTGGCAGCCCAACTCGACTTGCCTGTGGACAAGGTGGCTGACACGATGAAGGTGAGTGGTCGCCATATCAGTGTGGATGCTCCATTCGTAGAGGGCGAGGACAATAGCTTGCTGGATATTCTTTCAAATCCAGACTCTCCATCAGCTGACCGCACACTGGTGACGGAATCTTTGCAAAAGGAAATAGAACGTGCTCTTGATACGTTGACAACTCGTGAAAAGGAAATCATCAAGATGTTCTTCGGATTAGGTGAACCAGAGAAGACCTTGGAAGAGATTGGTGACCGTTTCAATCTGACACGTGAACGTGTACGTCAAATTAAGGAAAAGGCCATTCGTCGTCTCCGTTCACAGTCGAAGAGCCGTTTGTTGAAGACATATTTAGGATAATCAGCATGAGGAGATTTGTATGGGTGGCAGTGATGCTGGTTGTAACACTGCTGGCAGTGGCGAAACAGAAACCGACGCAATATGGCAGAGGTAGTGGAAAAGTGTATCTGTTTGGAGTGAGTCAGCAGCTGACCGATTCAGTCGTCTATCTCACCTTCATCAATGAAGTTGACAGCTTCGATTTGGCGAAGAAGACAAAGTTCTTGCCGTTCCGCTCAGAGTTCAGCTTGCAGTTGAAGGAATATATGGAGGGGACGCTGCATAAAGACCACCAAACCACCGTTGTGTTTTATTCGGCCAGTCGAAAGAAACTCTCGAAAAAGTATTACAAAATAAAGAAGCGCTATCTTGACAATCCTTATACGAAGATTGTACCGATAGATGGTTTCAAGTTTAGGCATCCATTGGAATCTTTTGTCAATGAAAAAGAATAGCCTATTTAACAGAGTGTATGGTACAGTTGCAACAATGTTCTTTTTCATTGTTGCAACTTGTTCATTTTCTGCATGCTCTAAAGATGATGAAACTCCGCCTATCGTGTCTCCTTATGTGGAGAGTCGTACGGTGATGGTGTATATGGTAGCGGAAAATTCATTGAACAAGAATGTGTGGGCTGACGTACAGGAAATGTTGGTGGGCATGAATAATGACACGTTGAGTGCCAATGACCGTCTTGTCATTTATTTGGATGATGTGAAGTTACCTCGCATATATGTGGTGGATAAGACAACGAAAATAACTCAATTTTCAGAACTGGTGCCTGTCATGACGTATGAGAATGACGTGAATTCATCTTCTGCAGAGCAATTGGGCACGTTCATCGATTATGTGAAAAGCAATTATCCAGCGGAGAGTTATGGATTAGTGATGTGGTCTCATGCATCGGGCTGGACACCCTCCAATTTCAGTGGGGACATGTACAGCGAAACTCCAACGAAACGGAAGTCATTTGGAGTTGACAATGGAAAGAACACAACTAATAACAATGGAAATCAGATGAACATTGATGATATGGCAAGCGTCTTGCAAGGAAATGCATTTGATTTCATCTTCTTCGATGCTTGTGTTATGCAGACAATTGAAGTGGCGTATGAATTACGTGACGCAGCTAAGTGGCTGATTGCATCACCTGCCGAGATTCCTGCATCAGGAGCTAACTATGAGACCATGACGAGAGCGATGTTCCTCAAAGATGATTACGTGAATCAGATGTTGACGGTGTACAAGCAAGAATACAGCAATGCGTATGGAATTGTCGTTTCTGCTGTGAATACAGAAGCATTGGATGATTATGCTGCCTATATGAAATCCGTTGTGGCAGCTCATCGTTCGGAAATGCTGAATTTAAACATCTCGTCCATGCTGAATTATATACGCTATGGTTCATGGACTACCACATCTCCTGATTTCCTGGACATGCAGGGTATTATGTTGAAAGTGCTTGATGACGAAGAATATGCTCAATGGAAAGGGAATACGGACAAGTTGATCACTTGTGTGCATACTGGACGTTGGTATAGTGGGTATCCCAAATCAATAATTGCGATTGATGATGCTCAGTGCTGTGGTATGGCCATGTTCATTCCGTTTGAGAAATATACTTACAGTTATGAGTCTTTCAATGAAAAGTATTTGAAAACATCCTGGGCGAAAGCTGTGTGGATAGAATAATGATATAGAATGATGAATCGTATGTATTATAGAGTGGGACGTCACAACTATTGTGTGAATTTCTGTGACGAGAAGAATACAGTGGCATTATTGCCGTCAAGTGAGCCTTTCCGATTAGCAGAGGTTCCCGAGGGCGAGCCATTGCTGTTTGAATTGAATGTGGATAATGCTTGGCGTCCTTCACAAAAAGGGAAGGAAATTGGGCAGTTTGACTGCGGAGGAAATAATCATGGTGTCTATTTGTTGGATGATGGAGGATATCAGATCATCGTGAGTGATATTCGTGGTAGGGAATGTTGTCTGATGCAGGCAACGGCTGATTTCTCGTTGGCAACGGTGTGTTTGAATGGTAATGAGTTGATGCGCAGCTTCGGACTAAATAATGCCCTGATGATGATGTATGCTTTTGCGGGTGCTGATAAGATGACAGCGTTGATGCACGCTTCAGTCATACGTAAAGATGGGCGTGGCTATTTGTGCCTTGGTGTGAGTGGTACAGGAAAGAGTACCCATACACAGAACTGGCTCAAATATATACCAGACACAGATTTGATGAATGATGACAATCCCGTGGTACGTGTGTGCGACGATGGTGTGGCGCGTGTGTTTGGCTCACCTTGGAGTGGTAAGACACCTTGTTACCGCAATGTGGAAGCACCCATAGGAGGATTTCTGCAACTGAAACAAGCTCCATACAACAAGATACGTCGTATGAGTGCGATTGAAGGTTATGCCTCCCTGCTCCCATCTTGTTCTGTGATGAAATGGGATCGTCGTGATTATGTGGGTACGAGTGACACGGTGTCGAAACTTTTGGAATTGGTGCCAGTGTTCTTCTTGGAAAATTTGCCTAATGAGGAAGCTGTGCGGATGAGTTATGGAGCAATGTCAGGAAAAGAGTAGGGAATGATGCAGAAGTTGTCAGTAGAAAACAGCATATTCTTGCCTCAGGTGGTGCAACTGATTCAGGAGGGTCACAAGGCAACGATTATCGCACGGGGCAACAGTATGCGCCCATTCATTGAGGATGGTAGAGACAAACTGGTGTTCGGCAAAGTTGACAACCTGAAGGTGGGTGATGTTATTTTGGCAGAGGTGGAGGAAGGTCATTTCGTGTGTCATCGCATCGAAGCGATTAACGATGGCATAGTGACCATGCGAGGTGATGGAAATGTGGAGGGAACAGAGATTTTTCCTGTAGCAAATGTGCGGGCAAAACTGCTGCAAGTGGTGCGAAAAGGGAGAACCTATACCTTGGACAATTCCAGTGCATGGAAATGCTATTCTCTGGTGTGGCCGAAACTGCTCCCAATGAGGAGATATCTCTTGGCTTTGTATCGCTTGCTGTGGTTGCACCAATGGCCTCAAAGATGGACAAAACAACATGGCATTTGATTATTTACATTAAAATTAAGACATATAATATGAAGATAAAGAATGGTTTTGAATTGCGTAATGTGTGTGGCGAGAACGTCATCATAGCGCATGGAGTTGAGAACATAGACTTTACAAAAGTCATCACGCTGAATGAATCGGCTGCCCTTATCTGGAGACAAGTGGAGGGAAAGGATTTCACGGAGCAGGATATGACCAAGATTCTTCTTGATGAATATGAAGTGGAGGAGTCTCAGGCACAGGCTGATGTGAAGCAACTGCTTTCCTCATGGGTGAAAGCCGGATTGGTGGAATAATCACAGACTATGGCTAAGGTACAGATAGAAGCATCGTGGCTTGAAAAACTCCAACCAGAGTTCGACAAACCCTATTTTGAACAACTGATTCGGTTTGTAAAGACTGAGTATGCACAGGGAACTTGCTATCCCCCTGGCGCACTCATTTTCAATGCTTTTAATCTCTGTCCTCTGCCCAAAGTGAAGGTGGTGCTCATCGGACAAGACCCTTATCACGAGCCACAACAAGCGCATGGCTTGTGTTTTTCGGTCAACGATGGCGTGCCATTTCCTCCTTCGCTGCGCAATATTTTCCAGGAGATTCAGACGGACCTTGGCAAACCTGTTCCACAATCGGGCAATCTGACCCGATGGGCAGAGCAGGGCGTCTTGCTCTTGAATGCTACGCTGACCGTTCGTGCTCATATGGCAGCCAGTCATCAAAAACGTGGTTGGGAAGAGTTTACGGATGCCGTCATCCGTCTGGTCAGTACTGAACGTGAACATGTTGTATTCATCCTTTGGGGCAGTTATGCACAGAGCAAGGCAGTACTGATAGATGCTTCCAAACATTGCATTCTGCGTTCTGCCCACCCCTCGCCATTATCAGCCTATCGTGGCTTCTTTGGCAATCACCATTTCAGTATTTGCAATCAATATTTGCAGCAACATAAAATAGAACCTATTAATTGGTAAGAAAGTGAGAAGAGTTATTCTTATAATTATATTGGTATTCTGCATCCCGTTGGTGATGGCCGTGAGTGCGCAGACTGCTGATTCCCTGATGGCTGCTCATCTGCGGTCGAAGGGTGTGAAACTCTATGATGGCAATTCCGTGCAGTTGTTGAAGACGGGTCATGACAAATTTGAGGACATGTTTGAGGCTGTGCGCAATGCCAAGTCGTTCATTCACCTTGAATACTTCAATTTCCGTAACGACTCTATAGCGGGACTTCTGTTCCATATCTTGGCACAGAAAGCAGCTGAAGGGGTGGAAGTGCGTGCGCTTTATGATGCATTTGGCAATTCCTCCAACAATCAGCCCATCAAAGCTCAAATGCACGATTCCATCAATGCCCTGGGCATCAAGTTGGTGAAGTTCGATCCGATCCGTTTCCCGTGGGTCAACCACATCATTCCACGCGACCACCGCAAGATTGTGGTCATCGATGGCAAGATTGCCTACACAGGGGGTATGAATGTGGCAGACTATTACATTGAAGGCATCCCTGAAATTGGCGATTGGCACGACATGCATATGCACATCGAAGGACCTGTGGTGAACGAGTTGCACGAGATTTTCTGTCGGATGTGGTACAAGGCAACCAAAGAGTATATTGCAGGCGAAAAGTATTTTCCTGCCAAGATTACTAGCAATGACAATCAGCGTCTTGCCATCATTGATCGTCATCCTCTCCGTAGCGCAGATGCCATTCGTGACCTCTTTGCCGAGATGCTCAACACGGCACAGCATAAAGTGCTCCTCATCAATCCGTATTTTGTGCCCACTCATCGGGTGCGGAAGGCTTTGAAGCGTGCCATCGACCGTGGTGTTGATGTGCAGATACTTCTTTCTGCCAAGAGTGATATTCCTCTGACTCCAGAGGCTTCTCATTATGTAGGTAACAACCTCGCCAAGAGAGGGGCTAAGGTGTATCTATTTCATGGTGGATTCCATCATACGAAAATCATGATGATTGACGACCTCTATTGTACTGTTGGCTCCAGCAACATGGATGCTCGTTCTTTGCGTTGCGATTATGAGGTCAATACCGTCATATTCAATAAAAAGACCACCCAAGAACTGACAGACCTCTTCAACGAGCAACTGAAGTCATCCACTCCGATGCAGAAGGGTTATTGGGGCACTCGCTCCACTGGCAAGAAGTTCCAGGGCTGGTTCGGTAATTTGCTCACTCCATTCTTATAACCAACCCATGTACCGGGTTATTTCTCCATTCTTATGAAAAAGATACTTGTCCTTTTAGTTGTTAGTTTCTCACTTTTGGTGTCCTATGCCACCAACCCCAAGCGTGAGTTTCGTGGTGCGTGGATTCAATGCGTCAATGGTCAATACCTTGGCAAGACACCGGCACAGATTCGTCAGATGCTGTCTGATCAGCTCGACACCCTGCAACAATGTGGTATCAACGCCATTCTCTTTCAAGTGCGTGCTGAAGGTGATGCGCTCTACAAGTCCAGCTATGAGCCTTGGTCTCGCTATCTGACAGGTACACAGGGCGTAGCACCTGCCGACGGATGGGACCCTTTGGCATGGATGGTCACAGAGTGTCATAAACGTGAGATGGAGTGTCACGCGTGGATCAATCCATACCGTGCCAAGACCAAAGGCACGACGGCTTTGGCACAGAACCATGCTGCAGTCCGTCATCCTGAGCGCATGTTCGAATACGACGGTCTCTATATTTTCAATCCTGCTATCGCTGAGAATCGCACCTACACTTGTATGGTGGTAGAGGACATTCTCACGCACTATGATGTCGATGGCATCCACATGGATGACTATTTCTATCCATATCCCGTCAAAGGGCTTCCATTGCCAGACCAAGCCTACTATGAGGCAGATCCGCGTGGATTCACTTCCATCGAGGATTGGCGACGCGACAATGTCAACCTCCTCATTCGCGACCTTCATTATCTGGTGCGCGAAACCAAGCCGTGGGTCAAGTTCGGCATTTCTCCATTTGGAATCTACCGTAATAGTCCTACTGGACAGAATTGCAAAGAGGGTAGTGCCACCGCTGGAACCCAGAACTACGATGACCTCTATGCCGATATTGTTTATTGGGTAAAACAGGGATGGATTGATTATAATATTCCACAGATATATTGGAACTTGGGCACTAAGGTGGCCGATTACGAGGTGCTGCTCAATTGGTGGAATGACTATTGTGGAGGGCGTCCGCTCTTCATCGGACAAGACATCGAGCGCACCGTACAGGGAACAGACCCCACCGATCCTACTTCCCATCAGATGCGCATCAAGTACGATCTACAACGTGCTTTTGCCAACGTCCAAGGTTCATGTCAATGGTATGCCGCTGCTTGTGTCAACAATCCAGGCAACTATCGCACCATGTTGCAGCAGGTCTATCATTCCACTCCTGCCCTGCAACCGCTCATGACCTTCATCGACAAGAAAGCTCCAGGCAAGCCCAAGAACTTGCAAGTGTCTAAGTACGCGATGACAGGCACCATCCTCACATGGGAAGCGCCACGTGCCAAGAAGGAACTTGACCGTGCTCGCCAGTTTGTTGTCTATCTCTTTAATAAAGGGGAGAAAATTGATCTGGAAGATGCAGAGCACGTCGTTGCCATCACCAGCGCTAACACGCTCACCCTTCCATCTGTGCCGAATGGATCTATTTTCATCGTCACCGCTCTCGACCGTCTTCACAACGAGTCCAAGCCTGTGAAAGTGAAGCTATGAAGCTTAGTCGATGAATCGTTTGCAGAGTCCGTCAAACTCCTCGATTCGGCGGTCTCGGAGGAATGGCCACCAGCGACGCACATTTTCGCTGCGTTGGAGGTCAACATCGATGACTGCAACCGTTTCCTCATCTTTGGGTGCTTGATAAAGAATCTCGCCCTGAGGACCAGCCACAAAACTGCTGCCCCAGAACTGAATGCCGTTGGTCTGTCCTGATGGGTCAGCTTCGTGTCCTGTGCGGTTCACGGCGATGACGGGCAGTCCATTTGCTACGGCATGTCCACGTTGCACAGTCATCCATGCCTCCCGTTGACGTTCCTGCTCTTCGGGTGTGTCCGATGATTCATATCCGATGGCAGTGGGGTAGATGAGCAGTTGCGCCCCTTGCAGTGCCATGAGTCGGGCTCCTTCTGGATACCACTGATCCCAGCACACTTGAACGCCGAGCAAACCCACGCTTGTCTGGATAGGATGGAAACCTAGGTCGCCTGGTGTGAAGTAGAATTTCTCGTAGTAAGCAGGGTCGTCAGGGATGTGCATCTTGCGGTATTTACCCGCGATGGTTCCGTCGTGTTCAATCACCACTGCCGTGTTGTGGTAAAGTCCCGTTGCCCGACGTTCAAAGAGCGAGGTAACAATCACCACGTCCAATTCTTTTGCCAACCGTCCGAAACGCTCCGTCGAAGGTCCAGGAATGGTTTCTGCCAAGTCGAACAATTCTGTGTTCTCCGTCTGACAAAAGTAGAGTGAGTTGTGTAGCTCTTGCAGCACCACCAGTCGTGCTCCCTGTCGAGCAGCCTCTCTGATGCCCTCCTCAATGCGATCAAGGTTCTTGCCAACCTCCTGTACGCATCGGTGTTGTATGATTCCTATCTTCATTGTGCTCAAATTGTTTTTTCGGATGCAAAGGTAGTGATTTTTAAGTGAAAATTGAAAAGTTTTTCGTTTTTTGTTGTACCTTTGCATCATGAGAAAAGTATTAGTAGATGCGCACACCCATACCGTGGCATCAGGACATGCATACAGCAGTCTGCAAGAAATGGCGCAGGCAGCAGCCGACAAGGGATTGCAAGTGCTGGGTATCACCGAACATGGTCCCAGCATCCAGGGTACCTGTCCCATCGTCTATTTCCGTAACATGTTTGTTGTTCCCCGTCAGATGTACGGCATCCGTATTCTGATGGGGTGTGAAGTTAACATTCTTGACACCGAGGGACATTTGGATCTTGATGACGAATACCTCGACCGTCTCGACATCGCCATTGCTGGCATCCATGAGAAATGCTATCAGGGAGGTTCCAAGGCCGAGAACACACACGGGATGATCAACGTCATTCGTAATCCCAAGATTCATATCATCAGCCATCCGGGTGATGGTACTGCCGAACTCGATTTTGAGCCACTCGTCCTTGCTGCCAAGGAATCCCACACCCTGCTCGAGATCAACAACCATTCCCTCGCTCCCCAGCGCCATAAGAGTGCTGCCCGTGTCAACAACCTCGAACTTCTGCGCCTCTGCAAGAAGTACGACGTACCCACTATCCTCGGCAGCGATGCCCACATCTCTTTCCAGATTGCCGACTACGACCGCATTCTACCCCTGCTCGCCGAGACAGACTTTCCCGACGAACTCATTCTCAACTTCTGGCCAGACCGTTTCTTTGAGTATTTGGGACTTTCTACATTTTAGAGCTCTTTTTTGAGAAACTCGGAGGTGATGCCCTTGCCTGAGCGGGCAACGGATTCGGGGGTGCCGGTTACGATGACGGTGCCACCTTGTTGTCCGCCTTCGGGACCCATGTCGATGATGTGGTCGGCAAGCTTGATGACGTCGAGGTTGTGCTCGATGACGATGACGGTGTTGCCCTTGTCGATGAGTCGGTTGAGCACCTGCATGAGGGTGCGGATGTCCTCGAAGTGGAGGCCGGTGGTGGGTTCGTCGAGGATGTAGAGGGTCTTGCCTGTGTCTTTCTTGGCGAGTTCGGTGGCGAGTTTCACGCGTTGGCTTTCTCCGCCGGAGAGGGTGGAGGAGGGCTGACCGAGCTTGATGTAGCCGAGGCCGACTTCTTGCAGCACCTTGATCTTCTGGAGAATCTTGGGCTGGTTCTCGAAGAACTCGACGGCTTGGTTGATGGTCATGTCGAGCACGTCGGCGATGCTCTTTCCCTTGAAGCGGACCTCGAGGGTCTCGCGGTTGTAGCGCTTGCCGTGGCAGGCTTCGCAGGGCACGAGCACGTCGGGCAGGAAGTTCATCTGGATGGTCTTGTAGCCGTTGCCGCCACAGGTCTCGCAGCGTCCGCCGGCGACGTTGAAGGAGAAGCGTCCGGGCTTGTAGGCTCGCATCTTCGACTCGGGCATCTCGACGAAGAGTTTGCGGATGTCGGTGAAGACCTCGGTGTAGGTGGCGGGATTGCTCCGGGGGGTGCGACCGAGGGGCGACTGATCGACGCTGACCACCTTGTCGATGGCTTCGACGCCCTCGATGCTGTCGAATGCAAGTGGCTCTTGCTTAGAGGGATAGAAATATTGGCTGAGGTAGGGCTGGAGGGTCTCGTTGATGAGGGTGGATTTGCCGCTGCCGCTCACGCCGGTGATGCAGACGAGCATGCCGAGGGGAATCTCGACGGTGACATTCTTCAGGTTGTTGCCCCTGGCGCCGACGATGCGGAGGACTTTGCCATTGCCCTTCCTGCGTTCCTTCGGCACCTCGATCTTCTCCTTGCCGTTGAGGAATCGGGAGGTGAGCGTGTCGGTCTGGAGCATCTTGGCAGGCGTTCCCTGGAAGACCACCTCGCCGCCTTTCCGACCGGCAAGGGGACCCATATCGACGATGTAGTCGGCATTGAGCATCATGTCTTTGTCGTGCTCGACGACGATGACGGTGTTGCCCTCGTCGCGCAACTGCTTGAGCGAGTTGATCAACCGGACATTGTCGCGCTGGTGCAGGCCGATGCTGGGTTCATCCAATATATAGAGTACGTTGACGAGCTTGGTGCCGATCTGCGTGGCGAGCCGGATGCGCTGGCTCTCGCCGCCGCTCAATGTGGCCGACCCGCGGGAGAGGCTGAGGTAGTGGAGTCCGACGTCGAGGAGGAACTTGAGTCGGGTGCTGATTTCCTTGATGATCTCGTGGGCGATGGTGCGCTGCTTGGTCTCCATCTTCTCCTCCACCGTCGTCATCCATGCATAGAGATCCGCCAGTTCCATGTCACAGACCTCGGCGATGTTCTTGCCGTCGATGCGGAAATGGAGCGCCTCGCGGTTCAGTCGCTTGCCACCACATTCGGGACAGGTGACCATCTTATCGACCGACTCCGCCCACTTCTCCGCCCAGGCCTTCTGCTCATCGATGCTCAGGCTCTGCACGTAGGCCGCCATCTGCTGGTAATCGACGCTCTCGACATCAACAGCCGGCACGATGCCGAGACCCTTGCAATGGGGACAGGCTCCCTGGGGAGAGTTGAAGGAGAAATTGTTGGGCGCAGGGTCGCGGTAGCAAAGACCGGTGGTGGGACACATGAGCTTTTTGGAGAAATGCTTGATAGTTGATAGTTGATAGTTGACAGTTGATAGTTGGCTACCGCCTTGTTGGTCTGCATGCCGGATGGAACTGTCAACTGTCAACTGTCCACTGTCAACTATCATCACTTGCCCTTCGCCCATCTTCATCGCCACCTCAAGGCTTTTCTTCAGCCGCTCTTCGTCCTTGTCGTTGACGGCAAGTTTGTCGATGACCACCTCGATGTCGTGGTTCTTGTATCGATCGACCTTCATGCCCTCGGTCACCTCCATCAGTTCGCCATCCACACGGGCATAGAGATAGCCCTTCTTGCGGATGCTGTCGAAGAGTTCGCGATAATGTCCCTTGCGGCTCTGGACCACAGGTGCGAGGAGGTAGATGCGTTTGCCGTTGTAGTGCTCGAGGAGGAGATGCAGGACGTCTTCCTCGGTGTATTTGACCATCTTCTCGCCTGTCTCATAGCTGAACGCCTCACCGGCACGGGCATAGAGCAGACGCAGGTAGTCGTAGATTTCGGTCACAGTGCCGACGGTCGAGCGTGGATTCTTGTTCGTGGTCTTCTGCTCGATGCTGATGACAGGTGAGAGTCCGCTGATCTTATCGACATCAGGACGCTCCATGCCGCCCAGAAAGTTACGGATATAAGCGCTGAAAGTCTCGATGTAGCGTCGTTGACCTTCAGCGAAGATGGTGTCGAACGCCAGCGACGATTTGCCGCTGCCGCTCAGTCCGGTGATGACCGTCAAACTGTTGCGAGGAATCTCCACATCCACATTCTTCAGGTTGTGAACCCTCGCCCCCTCAATCTTAATCATGAATAGTTTCCTGTGTTCTTGCTGTCTTACTCCTTGGCAGGCCTACATGCTGACATGCTTACATGCTGACACCGCCGCCGCCTCCACCGTCACTGCTGGATCCTCCCGACGAGCTCTCCGTGCCTTCGCGGAATCCCTTTGTGACACTGATGGCTTTCTTGATCTTGTACTTCCGTCCATCGCTGCCCAACGCCTCGAGGTTCATATAGTACACGCCGTTATCCACAATCTTGCCGTTGTATTTGCCATCCCAAAGCACGAGCTTGTTGGGCTCGCCCTCCACGTGCTGCGCATTGTCGAGGGTGGCAGTGTGAACCCTATCACCCCATCGGTTGAAGAACTTGGCATCGAGCTTGATGATGGACTGTGCCGTGATGCGGTAGGTGTCGTTGATGCTGTCGTTGTTGGGCGTGAAGGCATCGGGACATGTCAATTGCGACTCGCTGATGACGATGCCGATGACCTCGCTTTCATATTCGATGGTGTCGGTGCCTTGCGTGAAGGTGACGTAGAGCTTGGCATTATATCCGCCCGATTGCGTCAGCGTGTAGGTGGTGTTCTCTTCAAAGCGAGTCACCAGCGGTTTCTCCTCGCCGGCACCGTCCTTAGTGCTCCACAGCTTCCATTCGCAGATGTATTTGTAGCCATCAGGATTGCCGATGTTGGCAAAGAGGTTCAGCTCCACTGGCGCTTGTGTGGTTTGCGATCCTCCGGTAGTCACCACGACGGTGTCTTCCTCGTCAATCGAATAGAGCATGATGTATGGCGCCGCCCCTGTCTCGTCAGGTACATCAGGGATGGTCACCTTCGTGGTGGTGTCCTCTTCCTCTTCAGTCGCTCTGGTGGAGCGATTGAGGAATTCCGTGTCGTTATAGTCGTTGCTGCACGCGATGAAGGACAGGATGAGTGTGCCGAACAAGGCAAACATGGCGATGAGTTTTTTTCTTGTATGTTCCATTTTACGTTCTCAATTTAGTGCAAAATTACTCAATCTCTTTTATAAAAAGGTGTTATTTCATCATAAAAACGATAAACACCCGAGTTATATTTGTTTGGAATGGCTTTTTTTTACTAATTTTGCCCTCCGAAAAGATTTGAACATAATAAATAACGATGAAAAGAACAGTTTTATTGTTGATGACTTTTGTGATGGCTGTGATGATGTTTGCACAGTCAGCGACAACACAAAAGCACGAAGTACAGTCTGGCGAAACACTCTATAGCATTGCGCGGCAGTATAATATCACTGTGGCATCATTGCTTCAAATAAATCCAGGACTGGATGCCGACCACATTATGGCTGGTCAGAGCATCAATGTGCCAGCTGGTGCTCAGAGGACGGTCTCTACCCAACCTCAGACTATCCAGCAGCAGGTGTTGCAGCAAGTTCGTCAGCAAGTGCAGGCGCAGCAGGGTGTTGACGTGCCTTCAACTCCCAACCGTCCACGCTACAAGACTCTGCATGAGGTGAAGAAGAAGGAGACCCTTTATTCCATCTCTCGTGAGTATGGTGTCACTGTGGATCAGCTCGTTGATGCCAATCCCGATCTGAAGAAAAACAAACTGAAGAAGGGTGCTGTGCTCAACATCCCATACACCACCGCCGAAAACGAGCAGTATCAGGCAGAACAGCAACGTGCGGCAGAAGAGGCCGCCAAGCCCAAGGTGACGATGTACCCGACCATTAAGGTGGCAGTCATCCTCCCGTTCTCGAAGAATGAGGAGAAGGTAAGTGCCGAGTCACAGAAGATGATTAACATCTATCAGGGCTTCCTCTTGGCGGTTGATTCCCTGAAGCAGCGCGGATACAATGTCGAGGTGTTTGCCTACGACGAAGTGAGTCCGGCTACTCCTGTGAGCACCATCCTGCAACGCTCGGAAATGAAGGATATGCAGCTCATCGTGGGTCCAATCCGCCAGTGGAATGTGAAGAGTGTAGCGGACTTCGCTCATCAGAACGGCATCACCCATGTCGTGCCATTATCCAACGAACTCTCGCTGGTGAATGAGCATCCCACAACCTTCCAAGTCAATTCAAACAGCTCCCTGATGTACAATCAGGTCTATAACCGCTTCAGTCTTATCCACAAAGACCATAACATCATCTTTGTCAGCATGAACGACCGAGGCGACAACATGTCCTACATCGTCGATTTCAAGAAAGACCTTGATTCGAAGGGCATCAAGTACAGCGCTGGCACGGTGTCAGACCTCGCCACCGTTCGTGATGCGCTGAAGATGGGTACCAATAATGTCATCATCCCGACCAGTGGTTCGGCAGCAGCGTTCGAAAATCTCTGCAAGAAGATTGACGGACTCGAACTCTCCTCCGAATATACGGTACAGTTCTTCGGCTTCCCCGAGTGGCAGACGCTGGCAGGAAAGTATGACAAGCAACTGGGCAAGTACCAGTGTCAGTTCTTCACCTCCTTCTACAGCAACAGTTTGTCGAGCCGCACACAGCAGTTCAATGGACGATTCCGCCGTTGGTTCAATCAGGATCAATACAACAGCTTCCCCAAATATGGCGAACTGGGCTACGACATTGGTGCCTACTTCATTAAGGGACTCCACGACTACGGCTCTGCTTTCTATGAGAATCTCCACAACTATTCCTATGTTTCGATGGAGTTCCCGATGATGTTTGAGAAGAAGAATTCGTGGTCTGGCTATCAGAACCGTTCTGTGATGATTGTGACCCATCGCACCGATGGCAGCGTGTTTGTGAGATAAGCAGATGAAGTTTAAGTCTTTCATATCATTCCTCTTCGGATTCCTCATGGCATCCCTTACCTTTGCTCAGGTGGGGGAGCATCGTTGTGACCTCTCCATTGGTTTCACGGGTGGCTACACCATGAACACGATGGACTTCGTTCCCAAGATCAAGCAGACCCAGAAAGGCTCGCCCATGATTGGTTTCTCCTCCCGTTATGTTTGCGAGAAATATTTCACCACCATCTGCGCTGTCGAACTGGAGCTGCTGTACAACAATCTTGGATGGAAGGAAGTTATCGAAGACGGTTCCGAAAACACTTACAAGCGTGACTGGCATTTCCTCGAGATGCCCATCCTGATGCAGATGGGGTGGGGACGTGAGCGTCGTGGCCTCAAATTCCTTTTCGAGGCAGGTCCGCAGGTGGGACTTTATCTGTCAGGCAAGGAACATCGTGGTGGTGCTGCATGGGACACCTCCAAGCGTCCCAATGGCGTGGTCTATCAGTATGGCAAAGACCCCGACCGCAAGATAGACTACGGTATTGCTGCTGGTCTTGGCTTGGAATTCTCTTCCCCTATTGGTCATATCCTTCTGCAAGGTCGCTACTACTATGGTTTGGGTGATATGTACGACAACAGCAAGCGCGGCAAGTTCGGACGCTCTGCCAACCAAACCATTCTGGTCAAGATGACCTATCTCTTCGACCTTGTTCGTACCAAGGGCGACAATATCAAGTAGCATTGAAGAATTGAAGTTCTGAACAATATTAGGGTGAGTCACTACGCATTAGTGATTCACCCTAACAAAAAATTGCTTATCTCACGACAAGCAATCTTTACTAACCTTAAAATAAATCTAATACCATGAAAAACACGTTGCAAAGATACAAGTTTTACTTGTTGCATGCAAATAAATATCGTTTTTAATGTGATTATTTAATTATTTTTAACAAAAAAAACCAATTCTTCCTTCATTTTTCCCCTCGTTGCTCTTGTTTCATGGACTAACTGCGAGCGATTTTCGCGTTCATCCAATATTGTCGCTCCTGTTCCGGCAGTTTCTCGATGGCATAGCGGAGCATGGTGCGGGGCATCTCGTAGGCATGAAGTTCCAGAAAGTCGCGTAGGAGATCGGTGGAGACGCGTTTGCCCATTTCACGGAGCATCCAGCCGACGGCCTTGTGCATGAGGTCGTGAGGGTGGTGGAGATGCATCTCTGCGTAGCGCAGGCACCACGACGGATCGCCCATCTGCGAGGTCTTCCATGTGCAGACCATGCTCATGCGCTGTTTCCAGAGATTGTCGCTCTGGGCTAAGGAATCCAGCAGCTTCATCTTGTAGTCCTTGTCGCCAAGGGATGTCGGCAGCAGCAGCCAATGGCCGAGAATCTTATGCACAGAGAGGTCCACCAGGTCCCAGTTGTTGGCTTGTTCGGCATATTGCAGATATAGGGTCAGGATTTCGTCGCGGCTTTGGATGGCCTTCACGTCGTTCTCCAATCGTTTGGTGGCCAGTTTCTCGAATCTCGCCACGAGAATCAGCAGTCCACAGAGCCGTACCTCGTGCCAGCGGTTCGTCAGCAGCTCGGGCACTTCGTCCAGCGGTAGGTCTTTCCATGCGGCTTTCACCACCTCGCGAGTCTGCGGCACTTTCAGTCCGAGGAATTCGTCACCCTCGCCATACTCGCCGGCTCCTGTCTTGAAGAATCCCATGAGCACTTGCCGCTGCTCCTCGTTGCGCTGCGATTCCATGAATTGTATGATTTCCTTAGCTGTCATAGTCGTGTGATTGAGGTTCTACATGCACGACGACGTGCGTCTCGTCGCCGTAGTGCTGTCGGAGCAGATCCTCCACCTCCGATGCCCTGTCGTGAGCCTCATGCAGGGAGATGTCGCCGTCCATGAGGATGTGGAGCTCGATGGCATAGTGGTTACCGATGCGTCGGGTGCGCAGGTCGTGGGGCTCCATGACATCTGGCACGGAGGCTGCCAATCGCAGGATCTCCGCTTCCACCTCGTCGGGCAGGGATTGCTCCATGAGGTCGCCGATGCCGCGGCGGAGGAGGTCGATGGAGACTTTCACGATGAAGAGACCCACGATGACGGATGCCACAGGGTCGAGCACCGTCCACCGCTCTCCCAGGAAGATGGCCCCGCCGATGCCGATGGCCGTGCCGATGGACGAGAGCGCGTCGCTGCGGTGATGCCATGCATTGGCCTCGACAGCCTGCGACTGGAGTTGGCAAGCCTTCATCATCGAGTACCGATAGACCGCCTCCTTCAGCACGATGGACAGCAGGGCCGCCCACAGCGCCAGCATGCCAGGAGCCTCCAGGGTCTCCCCCTTCAGACACGACGCAATCTTCATCACACCATTATACAGGATGCCGATAGCCACAGCGAGCAGTGCCACGCCGATGATGGTCATCGCCAGCGTCTCGTACTTGCCATGACCGTAGTCGTGCGACTTGTCCTTCGGCTTGCTGCTGATGCGCACGAAGACGAGCACGATGACATCCGTCACGAAGTCGCTCGTCGAGTGGACAGCATCCGCCAGCATCGCCGCACTATGTCCCACGATGCCCGCCACGAACTTGAAGAGCAGCAGCACCACGTTCACCGCGCCGCCCACCATCGTCACCCTGTAGATGCCGCGTTCCCGCTCACTGTCTATGTGCCTGTCTCTTTCCATCTTCCAATTGTTTTGCGGGGCAAAGGTACGATTAAGTGAGCACAATACAAAATGAAAAGGCCTTTTTTCATCATCTTCCACACGGGTGTAAAGGGAATTCACCCTACTCAGAAGGGGAAACTTGTCGATTCAAAGCGGAGAATTGATTAAACAAATACGGATGTGCGCTTGAGGCACACTATCATTTGCCTAAAGGCACACGATTAAATGGCTAAAGGCGCATGACCTTTTGCCTTTAGCCGCGTGAAGTGGTCAATGAAAAAGTATTGATGCTTATTATATATATGTCAATGCGATGAGTGTTAAAGTTTGTTTTATGCTTTGAAGTACAAAAGATGGTGTTTGGTTTTGTGGTTTCATGGAAAGTTTGTACCTTTGTCGTCGCAAAATATTCTTTCTAATTCAATAACTTAATAACTTACATGATGAAAAAGATTTTCTCTATGTGCGTTGCGGCGCTGATGCTTGTCTGTGTGGATGCCAGCGCCCAGTGCTCGTGCGGTGCCAATGGCGGCATGAAGCGCGAACCTGTCAAGATGATTCTTGACGCTGATTTCGGTAGCTCTACCGACGACCTGTTTGCTTTGATGATGCTGAATCACTACATCGACGAGGGTCTGGTGGATCTGCAGGGCATCGTCGTGGACCGTGAGGGTGAGAACAATGCCGGTGTGGTGGACATCTTCAACACTTACTATGGTCATCCTTACATCCCTGTGGGTCTGGAGCGCAATGGTGTGAAGAATCCTCGCTGCTTCATCCCTTACAACGGCATTTGCGACCTGAAGGATGCGCAGGGCAAGCCGCTCTTCAAGCGTACGTTCGATGCCAGCAAGTGCATGGACGGTTACAAGCTCTATCGCAAGATCCTGGCGAAGGCTGAGGACAAGTCGGTGGTGATTGTGGCTATCGGTTTCGCTACGACGCTGGCTCAGCTGATGGAGTCGAAGGCTGACGAATATTCGAAGCTGGTGGGTTCTGACCTCTTCGCTCAGAAGGTGAAGGCTGTGTATGTGCAGGCTGGCCGTTTTGAGGAGGAGGATAGCCTGTCTGGTTACAACATGCGCGCTGCCTCCAAGCAGTCGGCTGTGTTCTACGACAAGCTGCCTGAGAGCGTGGACATCATCATGTCGCCCAGCAACATCGGCGATGCCATGAACTATCTGCCCGAGGATGTGTTGACCGACCTCTCTGGTGTGGAAGTGAACCCCATCAAGGCTGTTTACACACACTATACTTGCGACACAGGTCAGCGTATGTGGGACACGAACTGTCTCGTGAACGCTGTGATGGGCGACTGCCAGTACAACATGTCGCCACGTGGTTGGGTGACTTTCGTCGACAAGGGTGAGGAATCCCTCATGCTCTTCAAGGTTGATCCTTATGGCAATGCACGCTATCAGTTGCCAGGCGATTCCTACCAGAGCATGCAGAAGCTGATGGACATCCGTCGTCACAACCGTATGCGATAAAGCGTTCAAAAGTTCTTAGGATATAACTAATCATTAAGAGATATATTCCTACAAAAAGGGTGGCGTTCTTAATGAACGCCACCCTTGTTATATCATCAATTTCACTTTCCTTTATTCCACTCCTTTCATCATCTTCTTCAGCAATGGGCAGAGGCAGAAGAGGAGGACTGCTGCAACGCCTGACATGACGGCGAAGAGCATGAAGAATTGGTCGAGCGTGGCGATCTCGAAGCCGAGGAAGGATTGGGCGGGTTGACCCTCCACTGGAAGCAGGGCGGCCAGTTTACCTGCGAGGATGTTGGATGCTGCATTCGACATGAACCATACACCCATGAGCAGGGATGCCAGATGAGCGGGGGAGAGTTTCGTCACCATCGAAAGGCCGATGGGGGAGAGGGAAAGTTCGCCCAGTGTGTGAATGAAATAGAGGGTCAGCAACCAGAACATGGATACCTTGACACCAGGAGCAAGATCCTTGGTGGCGAAGGAAATGATCAGGTAACCGATGGCCAAAAGCAAAAGACCAATGGACTGCTTCACGGGCGAATCGGGCTCACAGTTCCGCTTGCCAAGGAATTGCCAGAGTCCTGCCATCACAGGAGCAAATATCACCACGCAAATGGCGTTGACCGATTGGAACCAAGTGGTCTTTACCTCGAACGATCCGATATTGCGATCTACCTGACGGTCTGCAAACAGGGTCAGCGATGAACCTGCTTGTTCGAATGCTGACCAGAAGAAGATGACGAACAGGGCGATGATGTAGATGACGCCGATACGCATCTTCTCTGTCTTTGTCAATGTACGGTCTGTGATGATGAACACCGGCAGCGCAATGGAGATGGCATAGATGGCTGCAGAGATGTAGTCGTTGAATGATTCAGCACCTTGGATAAAGAGCACGAACAAGGCAATGGCACCCACGATGCAACCCCACAAACGAAGAGGAGAATTCTTACGCTCAGGCTGTGTGGCCGTTTCTGCCACATGGGCAGCCGCTTCTGCAGCGTCTTTCTCTGCACGTAGCTCACTTTCCTTAGGAGGCAGTCCGATACCCTTACCATCTGGAGTGACGAGGTATTTGTTCTTCAATACCCAGAAGACGGCCACTGACAGTAGCATGGCGATGCATGCGCAGAGGAAACCCCATTTGAAAGGTGCGAGGTTGTTCCATGCGCCTTCACCTAATGTACCACAAACGAATGGCGCGATGGTGGCACCAACGTTGATACCCATATAGAAGATGGTGAAAGCGGCATCACGACGCTTGTCCTCCTTGGTGTAGAGGTCGCCTACCATGGTGGAGATATTGGGCTTGAAGAAGCCGTTACCAAAGATAAGGGCAGCCAAACCACAGAACATCAGCGTGAGTGCAAGGGAATTGTCAACGGATGCATCGATGCTTCCTCCCTTGGTCGGGTCAGAGAAGATGCTCTGTTGCACGAAGCATGCGCTGAGGAACATGAGGAATTGACCAACAGCCATCATCAGTCCGCCGGCGATGATGCTACGGCGATTTCCCCAGTAACGGTCAGCGATGTAACCGCCCAAGAGGGGAGTGAGATAGACGAGGCCCGTATATGAGCCGTAGAGTTGAGAGGCCATACCTTCGTTGAAGAATGCCGCCACGAGGTACAGCGTGAAGAGAGCTCTCATGCCATAGTAGCTGAATCGCTCTGCCATTTCTGTCACGAAAAGCAGATAGAGCCCTTTGGGATGTCCTTTTTGTGCCATCTGTTTTATAAAGTTTAGAGTTTAGGGTTTAGCGTTGAAAGAATTGCTCATTACTTTCTGTTTTCCTGTTGCTGTTTCAGAATCTCCAGCTGCTTCTCCTGCATGGCCTGCAGACGTTCCATGATGCTGGAAGTCTTCTTCTTGTCACCGGCATTTGCCTTGCGCTCAGCGTGACGCTTCTCCAGTTTACGGAGCAGTTCGTCGTCATCCGTTGTCTTGCGGAGGAACCACATCATGAGGATGCTCACGAGACCTGAGATGAAGTAGTACCAGTTCAGACCTGCGCTGTAGCTGTTGAATGAGAAGAAGAAGATGACAGGCATCAGGTAAGTCATCCACTTCATCATACCCATCTGCTGCTGTTGTTCTGGGGTCATCGCATACTGTTGCTGACGCTGTGAGATGATGGAGTTGATCACTGTTGATACACACCACAGGATACAGAAGAGTGACAAGTGGTCGCCAATACCCCAGACGTTGACGCCCCAGTTGATGATGTCATCGTATGTGGAGAGGTCATCTGCCCAAAGGAAAGACTCGCCACGCATCTCGATGTAGTTAGGGATGAAGTTGAAGAGCGCAATCCAGATAGGCATCTGTATCACCATTGGAAGACAGCCACCCATTGGACTTACACCATATTCGCTATACAGCTTCATCACCTCCTGCTGCTTCAGCATCGCATCTTCTTTCTTCGGATATCTTGCATTGATTTCATCCATCTTTGGACGCAACACGCGCATATTGGCAGAAGCGATGTAACTCTTCTTCATCAATGGGAACACCAAGAACTTCACGATGAGCGTGAGCAATACGAGCACGATACCCATGTTCAAGCCTAGGCCGGTCAGGAAGTCGAATGCATAAAGGAAGACGAAGCGGTTGATCCATTTGATGACAGGCCAACCCATATACACTAACGATTGCAGGTCAAGGTCATCGCTTGATGCCAGCAACTTCTCGTTTTCCTTCAGCGTCGAGAATTTATTGGGACCCAGATAGAAGTGGAAGCTCGTGGGCTTCACACCCTTCGTGTCAAAATCTGCTGTAAATGCGGTCTTGTAGGTCTTCAAATAGCCTGTGCCTTTTTCCAGATATTCTGAAGACATATTGCTCACGGCCAGTGGTTGGTCAGCAATCAGTACCTGACTGAAGAACTGTGTCTTATAGGTGATCCACTTCACTTTCTCCTCAAATTCATCCTCTTCTTCATCGCCACCACTTACAGACAATTCATGTGTGTCGCCGTCCACGTCACGGTAGGTCACTGTTGAGTATCTGTTCTCAAAGTCATATCCTTTCTCCTGCTGCTTCATGTTCTCCGTCCACTCAATCTGCATCTCCTTCGTCTTCGAAGGGAAGAAACCTTCCAGTCCTGTTGCTTTCACATCCATATCAAGGATGTAAGCATTGGGCTTGAGTGAATAGATGATATCAAGTGAGCCTGAAGCGACAGGCAGATGCATCGTCACGCCATTCTTTGTCACATCCGTGGGTGTGAAGAACAGTTCGTCGGTCACGATGTTGGCAGTCTTGCCATCCAACATCAAGTTCATATTCTGATCATCGCCGTCGAAAAGCACCACATTGCCTCCTTCGCGGCTCTTGTAAGTGCTATCCTTCAGTTCCACCTTCTGCAACTGACCGCCCTTGTTGGAGAGCGTCACACGCAAGAGTTCATTCTCGATGACCGTTGTGCTTTCTGTTCCTTTTCTGACCTCAAACAGCGGATTGAGAGTGTCCGCCATTTCTTCAGCCTTCTTTGCTTGCTCCTTTAATTTTACCTTAGCTTCCTTTTGTGCTTCCACCTGTGCAATCGAGTCCAGCACTGCTTGTTCTGCCATCTGTTCACGACGGGCATAGTTCTCGTACGCCATAAAGCCGAAAACCACCAATGCCATCAGCACAAAAGCCGTTAACGTGTTTTTATTCATTTTCTATGTTCGTTTAGTTTTGTTTTACGTTTTTAATGTATCATCCCAACCTGTGTGGTTAAATAATACAAAAATCGTGCAAAGATACGAAAAAATTAGGAGTTGGGTGTTAGGAGTTGGTAGTTTTTTCCTACCTTTGCATCAAAATCAACATAAATACGAAGAATATGAGAACGAAACTCTTACTGTTTATCGCCATTTTCACGATGGCACTTGGCATGCAGGCCAAGAAATATCCATTGATCAAGTTTGAGAAGACCACCATCGATTTCGGTACTTTCTCGATGGATGATGCCATTCAGAAATGCACCTTCAAGTTCAAGAATGTGGGTGATGCCAAACTTGTCATCACGGCCGTTCACGCTTCTTGCGGATGCACGGTTGCTGACTATCCTAAGGATTTCATTGCTCCTGGTGCATCGGGCGAAATCACCGTCACATACGATGGTTCCAACAAGATGCCTGGACGCTTCAAGAAGAACATCCAAGTATTCTCCAACTGTGAGGAAGACATGACGCGCCTTTTCATTCAGGGTGACATGACAGACGTGCCTGTCAGCAAGAAGACGAATAAGAAAGAGTAATGTAAACTCCACTTAATCAATAAGTCGGGCTTCCGAATTCGGGAGTCCGACTTGTTTTATGTCTGTAGTGGATGATGTGACTTAGAAATCCCTAAACTCGTTCTTTGCCTTCTTCACCGCCATACATTCCATCTCTATCAACCATGTGGGACGGCATACGGGTGCCAATGTGATGACGTATGGCATGTTGGGGAATTTCTCGTCGAACATCTGCTTCACTATCTGGTAATCGGCGCAGTCACGCAAGTAGACGATGACCTGCATCACGTCGTCATACTTCATGCCACCTTCTTCCAGGAGCTTCTCGATGTTTTCCCACATGCGTTGCGTCTGCTTCTTCACATCGCCCACATGCAGCACCTCGCCGTGATTGTCAATGGAGGCCGTACCCGAAATATACACGTGGTTGCGGTCGCCATATTGCATCAGCGTGCCACGCTCGAAGGTCACACCATATTCGATGGTGCGGTTGAGGTGGGTGAGGGCATGGAGATAGCGCTGCTGTTCTGGTTCGAAGTCTGTGATGGCGTAACTGCCCATCTGCACCAAAGCTTTTGGGTCGGCAGGGGTTCCGCCGATGCCTGTTGAAGCGATGAAGTGCGTGTTAGGCGTGAGACCTTGCTCCATGAAGCATTCCCGACGAGACTTGACGAGTCCGTTGTATTGGGTATCGACATCGCGTACAAAGAACCATGTACGGATGCAGTTGCGTTCGAGGGTGGCACCGAATTGTTTGAGGGTGTCAATGTAGGAGAGCAGGGTTTTCCAGGTCTGCATGTACGATGTGTCGGACGTAGTGTCCATCAGTCCCATCGTCCAGATATGCTGATAGCCGTTGTGGCTGACCACTGCGGAACCTTCCATGAGACGGATGTCTGTGCCTCGTTGCAAATAGAGCCACACAGCCACTTTCGAACCGTCGAGTGGGGGTTGCTGGATGTAAGAGGTGGTGCAGTTGTCCTGCTCGTTGATGAGTGGAGCCTGATTGGTGGCGTCGCTGAGGAAGTAGCGCTTGAAAACCACTTTCGCCCCCTTCACTTCATCCATCTCCATCAGTGCCTCCTCTCCCTGTTGCAGACGTGCCAATTGTGCCTCGAACATCTCGACGCGAGGCTCCACGTGCAGAATGGCATGCAGTTCTGTCACTTCGCCAGCCGTGAAATGCGTCAACTCAATCTTGACGCCTAATTCTTCTATGTTGTTTGACTTGTAATCCATAATCGGCTGCAAAGGTAATAAAAATTTACGACTTGACGATTTCTTGTGTGCTATTTATTTCAATAATAGGGTCAATTCGCATAGCTGTGCAAGCCTCCGAGGAAGAAATTCACGCCGAAATACGTGATGAGCACGGCAAGGAATGCCCCGACCATGAACCAATGATAGTGTGAAGGCTTCCTCATCCATGTGATGGACGTACTGTGCATGGGGATGGCATAGATGAGCATCGTGATGAGCGCCCACACTTCCTTTGGATCCCAGCCCCAGTAGCGTCCCCAGCTGACGTTTGCCCAGATGGCGCCGATGAAGATGCCGGCGGTGAGCAGGAATTCGGCAGGGTAGAGGAAGAGCTGCGAAAGCAGGTGCATCTCGTCGGTTTTCTTCTTGGCGATGTCGTCGTTTTTCTTTTTATTGATGTTCCTGGCAATCAATGTGTAGATGCCGCAGATGAAAGTGATGCTGAAAAGTCCGTAAGCCATCATCACGCAGCTGACATGCACGCTGAGCAGGGGCGATGAAAGCACGGGCATAATGGGGGTGATTTGCGGATCCATCTGTCCGAGGTGGCTGACGAGAAGAAGGAATCCGGAGAGCAGGAGTCCGAAGGTGAGGATGATGGGAAATTTTCGATACATCAGCAGGGAGGCGAGCATGATCATCCATGCCATGATGAGCATTGTCTCGTAGCCGTTTGTCATGGGGATGTAGCCGCTGATGATCCATCGCAGGGTCAGGCATGTGGTCAGTGCCACGAACGAAAGTGCTAGCACGGCGAGCGACAGCCATTTCATCCATTTCCAGCGGAGCAGGCTGAGCAGAGCGAAGGTGAGGCACACCATGAAGAGGATGGTGGCAAAGGGAATGTCGTTGTAGATGCGTTCTGCCGTCAGTCGGGTGGGGGACGGCATGTCGCTGGCTCCGAAGGTCTGCTGATACAGCGCCATCTTCTCGAGCATCTCGTCGGCATCGGCGATTTCGTTCTTCTCCACTAGGATGCCGAGCAAGGGCAGGGCACATTCGAAGTAGGTCTTGCGTTCCATCGTCACGTTGTCAGCCACACTGTCGGTGGGCGCATACCATCTGCCTTCGAAGGGGAAAAGCCGCAGCGTCTCGCCTCTCGACACCTGCATGATGAGCATCACCTTGTCGTCCACCTTCAGCACTTCCTCGTGGAACTTGTCGTTCTGCCCCATGTAGTATTCCTCCACATACCTTTCCAGCACGTACTCATCCCTCCTGATGAGCGAGGTGAGTGCCGTGTATTCGGGCAGGTGGAGACGTTGGCGTACCTCTGCCGACTTGATGCGGATAATGGGTTCCTCGTACCATTCGTCGCGGTAGAAGATGAAGCCGCATATGACCTGTTCCGCCGTATAACCCTCGTAGGATGACTTCCCGTAGAGCTTGCGGGTGAAATCCAGCGCCATCGTCTGCACGGGACAGATGCGGTCGTTCCAGTTGATGCACAGCCGTCCGAACGTGTTGGCTCGTTCCCTCGTGAAAGTCTTGGCGGCATGGGCTTGCATGGGCAGGAGCATCAGCAGCACGACGGCCAACCTGCTCCCGTTGCTGCCCATCTTCCTGATGAGCTGGCGGAAACGTCCCTTGGGGTCGATGAGCACGAGCAACATCGCGAGGAACAGTAGTCCGTAGCCGAAGTAGGTGACGGGAATGCCCCAGCGGTCACTGTTGATAGCGAGGGTGCTGCCCTTGAGGTCTTCGTCGTAGCTGCTCTGGTAGAGGCGGATGCCGTGGGTCGAGTAGATGTTGTTCATCGACGTCATGCCTCTCTCCTCGGTGCCGTCGCCGATGATGGTGAAGTGCGACTCATAGTCCATCACCGCCTCCGTGCCGCTATGGTATTTGATGTTGAAGCTGTCCAGCCTGATGTCGAAGGGAAGTTCTTGTATGGTCGATGCTTCGTCCATGCAGAGCTTCGTCGGATTGCCCTTGCGCAGATGCACCGTTCCCTGCCATGCCGTCAGATGCGTGAGCAGGGCGCCAATCAGGATGATGATGAACGCCCCGTGGAGCATCCATACGCTCACCCGTCTCACCCGTCGTTGCAGCATGTACGCCACGCCGCCCACAGCCAGCAGCGCCCAAAGTCCCGTGAACCACCACGAACCGTAGAACGCCCCGAGCACATACTCCGTGCCCCGCGTCTTCTCCACCACCGTCGCCACAGCCATCGCCACGACGACCATCACGTAGAGCGTACTGATTACTTTCTTCAACATTCCGTTCTCTTACTATTATATATATAATGTGTAAATCCGTTGCAAAGGTACGAAAAAATTACGAACACCGATCGTGCCCATCCCCATGAATCCGCACAAATCACTATTTTTAGGGATGAAGAACTTGTTGAAACAGAAAAAGGACAAGCGGGAAATGTGCCCACTTGTCCTTTTTTATCTTTTTCTTTCGGCGACTTGCCGCAATAGGAACTATTTGCAGGGGATATCATCGATGCGTGTCTGATGACGGCCTCCCGCAAATTCGGTGTTGAAGAATTCGTCGAGGCACTGGCGGCAGACGTCTTCGCTGATGAAGCGGCCTGGGAAGACAATGACGTTGGCGTTGTTGTGCTCGCGGATGAGGTGGGCGATCTCGGGCTGCCAAACAAGTCCGGCGCGGATGCTCTGGTGCTTGTTGAGGGTCATAGAGATGCCTTCGCCTGAGCCGCACATGGCAATGCCGCGCTCCACCTCGCCTGCTTCGATGCCCTTGGCCAGCGCGTGGCCATAGGTGGCGTAGTTGCAGGAGTCTTCGGTGTAGGTGCCGTAGTCCTTATATTCAACGCCCTTTTCCTCCAAGTAGCTCTTGACGAACTGCTTGAGAGGAAAAGCGGCGTGGTCGGATGCTATACCAATGGGAATCATTAGAAGAGCTTGTTAACTTGTGCGTAAACGTTTTCTGCTGTGTAGCCGAGCTTCTCGTCGAGCACCTTGTATGGAGCTGAGAAGCCGAATGACTCGAGGCCCCAGATGCTGCCTTCTGCCTCTGGCACGAGTCCGAGGAGATTCACTGGCAGACCAGCTGTGAGACCGAACTTCTTCACGCCCTGTGGAAGAACGCTCTGCTGGTACTCCTTGGACTGCTGGCGGAAGAGGCCTTCGGATGGAACGCTGACGATGCGAACCTTCTTGCCGTCCTTGCGGAGGAGTTCTGCACCTGCCACGAGGGTAGAAACCTCAGAACCTGTTGCCACGAGGATGACGTCAGGGTTTTCGTCTGAGCCTGCTACGATGTAACCGCCCTTGGCTGTCTGGCTGTAGTCGTTGCCGGCTGGGAGGTTATTGATGTTCTGACGAGAGAGGATGAGGGCTGATGGGGTAGCCATGTTCTCCATAGCGAGTGCCCATGCAGCGGTGGTCTCCTGAGCGTCAGCAGGACGGAGAACGAGCACGCTTGGCTTGCCAGAGTGGTTCTTCAGCTTCTCCATGAGGCGGATCTGTGCCTCCTGCTCAACAGGCTCGTGAGTAGGACCGTCTTCACCTACGCGGAATGCGTCGTGAGTCCAGATGAACTTCACTGGAAGCTCCATGAGGGCTGCCATACGAACAGCTGGCTTCATGTAGTCGGAGAATACGAAGAAGGTACCGCATGCTGGGATGACACCACCGTGGAGCGCCATACCGATGCAGCAGCAAGCCATCGTCAGCTCAGCCACACCTGCCTGGAAGAATGCGCCAGAAAAGTCGCCTGCCTTGAAGGCCTGAGTCTTCTTGAGGAAGCCGTCGGTCTTGTCTGAGTTGGAGAGGTCGGCAGAAGCGCAAATCATGTTTGGCACCTGCTCGGCGAGCACGCTGAGACATGCAGCGGATGCGGAACGAGTGGCGTCGTTGTCCTTCTGTACGCACTTGCTCCAGTCGATCTTTGGAGCCTTGCCGCTGAACCAGTC
>JAEEGG010003131.1_pt1 | contig 41589 bp, 35 predicted proteins | sample 9134161 | NCBI WGS metagenome assembly JAEEGG01 (sample SAMN16246543, study PRJNA631951) | gut metagenome | biome: gut microbiome; feature: rumen; material: CR-attached | host: Bos | place: Iran: Karaj | collected 2018-10 | reverse complement strand
TTCCAAGCTGGGGGTCGCGGGTTTGAGCCCCGTTTTCCGCTCACACTCGCTGTAATAGCTCAGTGGTAGAGCACTTCCTTGGTAAGGAAGAGGTCCTGAGTTCAACTCTCAGTTACAGCTCTCTTGTAAAGAGGAGGAGACTGAAAATTCAGAATTTATAAACATTTAATAACAACAAAAATGGCAAAAGAGAATTTTGTGCGCACCAAACCGCACGTAAACATTGGTACTATCGGTCACGTTGACCACGGTAAGACAACTTTGACTGCCGCTATCACGCTTGTGCTTTCAAAGCGCGTTGCTGGTAACGAGGGTAAGATTAAGTCATTCGACCAGATTGACAATGCTCCTGAGGAGAAGGAGCGTGGTATCACTATCAACACCGCTCACGTTGAGTATGAGACAGAGAAGCGTCACTATGCTCACGTTGACTGCCCGGGACACGCTGACTATGTGAAGAACATGGTAACTGGTGCTGCCCAGATGGATGGTGCTATCCTCGTGGTTGCTGCTACTGACGGTCCTATGCCTCAGACCCGTGAGCACGTGCTGCTCGCCCGTCAGGTGAACGTTCCCCGTCTGGTGGTGTTCCTGAACAAGTGCGATATGGTTGACGACGAGGAGATGCTGGAGCTCGTTGAGATGGAGGTCCAGGAGATTCTTGCTCAGTATGAGTTCGAGGATGATACTCCTATTATCCGTGGTTCTGCTCTCGGTGCCCTGAACGGCGTTGAGAAGTGGGAAGACAAGGTGATGGAGCTGATGGATACCTGTGACAATTGGATCCAGGAGCCTCCCCGTGCTACAGATAAGCCCTTCCTGATGCCTGTTGAGGACGTGTTCTCTATCACAGGTCGTGGTACTGTTGCTACTGGTCGTATCGAGACTGGTGTGATCCACGTGGGTGATGAGGTCGAGCTGCTCGGTCTCGGTGAGGACAAGAAGTCTGTCGTTACTGGTGTTGAGATGTTCCGTAAGATCCTCGATGAGGGCCAGGCTGGTGATAACGTAGGTCTGCTGCTCCGCGGTATCGATAAGAACGAGATCAAGCGCGGTATGGTGCTCTGCCATCCGGGTCAGATCAAGCCCTTCAAGAAGTTCAAGGCTTCTATCTATGTCCTGAAGAAGGAAGAGGGTGGCCGTCACACTCCGTTCGGCAACAAGTATCGTCCCCAGTTCTACCTCCGTACCATGGACTGCACCGGTGAGATTACTCTCCCTGCAGGTGTTGAGATGGTAATGCCTGGTGATAACGTTGAGATCACTGTTGAGCTGATTTACGCTGTTGCTCTGAACCAGGGTCTGCGTTTCGCTATCCGTGAAGGTGGCCGCACCGTTGGTTCTGGTCAGATCACTGAGGTCTTCGAGGACTAATAGTTCAGTAGGTTGCTGTGCCACAGCAACTCACAGGACAAACATAAAAAACCAAGCCCCCGCGCTAAACGGGCGGGGGCTTACTTACGGGAATAGCTCAGTTGGTAGAGCATCGGTCTCCAAAACCGAGGGTCGTGGGTTCGAGTCCTCCTTCCCGTGCTAAGAAAGAAAAGAGAAATGAACATTATTAAGACATTTATAAATTATTGCAAGGCTTGCTATGACGAGCTTGCACATAAGGTAACGTGGCCTACTTACAAAGAGCTGACCCAGAGTGCTGTGGTCGTTCTGTCGGCCTCGCTGATTATTGCAGTTGTGGTATGGCTGATGGACGTTGTGTTCAAGGCAGCCATGGGTTTTGTATATCCTAACTAATCGGAGAAGATGTCGGATACTACAGGAATGAAGTGGTACGTTTTGCGTGCTGTCAGTGGTAAGGAAGGTAAAGTAAAAGAGTATATCGATGCTGCCAAGAAGCACAACGATGTACTCGAATCTTATGTTGGTGAGGTTCTGCTTCCTACTGAGAAGTATGCAATGCTGCAGAACGGCAAGCGCGTCGTGAAGGAGAAGCTTTTCCTTCCAGGCTACGTGCTGGTTCAGGCTACCCTCCAGGGTGAGGTAGCTCACATGCTGCGATTCATTCCCAACGTTCTTGGTTTCCTGGGTGGCATGGACAATCCACAGGAGGTTCGCCAGTCGGAGATCAACCGCATCTTAGGAACTGCAGAGGAAACGACTATCGAGAGCGCAGAGCTGGCTATCCCCTATCAGGTGGATGAGACGGTAAAGGTAACCGATGGTCCGTTCAGCGGTTTCAGTGGTATCATCGAAGAGGTGAACGCTGACAAGCGCAAACTGAAGGTAATGGTCAAGATTTTCGGTCGTAAGACTCCTCTTGAGCTTGCCTTTACACAAGTAGAGAAAGAATAAGGTGTAATTGTTACGGTACGCCTGTTCTATATACGGTCTTAGGAGGCTTCCACTCCCGGGGCTTATATAACAATCTTTATAATATTTATTAACAGAAATGGCTAAAGAAGTTGCTGGATTAATCAAATTGCAGATTAAAGGTGGCGCTGCGAATCCCTCACCCCCCGTTGGACCTGCACTGGGTTCGAAGGGTATTAACATTATGGGATTCTGCAAAGAGTTCAACGCCAGAACCCAGGATAAGGCAGGCAAGATTCTTCCTGTCGTTATTACCTACTATGCAGACAAGTCTTTTAGCTTCATTATCAAGACTCCCCCCGCAGCCGTCCAGTTGCTGGAAGCTGCCAAGGTGAAGGGTGGTTCGGCTCAGCCTAACCGTAAGAAGGTGGCCAGCGTGACCTGGGATCAGGTTCGTGCCATCGCTGAGGACAAGATGAGCGACCTGAACTGCTTCACCATTGAGTCTGCCATGAAGCTGATTGCCGGTACAGCACGTAGTATGGGTATCACTGTAAAAGGGGACTTCCCTGGTTAAATAACAAATAACTTCAATTAAGAACATGAGTAAACTGACAAAAAATCAAAAGTTGGTAGCTGATAAGGTTGAAGCAGGGAAAGCATACTCTTTGAAAGAAGCTGCAGCACTGGTGAAGGAAATTACCACCACCAAGTTCGAGGCTTCCGTAGATATCGACGTACGCTTGGGTGTTGACCCGCGTAAGGCTAACCAGATGGTTCGTGGCGTGGTGTCACTGCCTAATGGTACCGGTAAGGTTACACGCGTGCTTGCACTCTGCACTCCTGATCAGGAAGAGGCTGCAACGGCAGCTGGTGCCGACTATGTTGGTCTTGACGAGTACATCGACAAGATTAAGCAGGGTTGGACTGATGTTGATGTAATTATTACGATGCCCTCGTGCATGGGTAAGCTGGGTCCCCTCGGACGTATCCTGGGTCCCCGTGGCTTGATGCCAAACCCCAAGAGTGGCACGGTCACTATGGACGTTGCTAAGGCAGTCAAGGAAGTGAAGCAGGGTAAGATTGACTTTAAGGTGGACAAGACCGGTATCGTGCATACCTCCATCGGTAAGGTTACCTTTACTCCTGATCAGATCTACGAGAACGCTAAGGAGTTCCTGCAGACCATTATCAAGCTGAAGCCGGCTGCTGCCAAGGGTACATATATGAAGAGTATCTTTATCTCCAGCACCATGAGCGCTGGTATCAAGGTAGATCCTAAATCAGTTGAGTAAAATTGAGAAATTGAAAAATTGAAAGATTGACATGAAAAAGGAATTAAAAGATACTATCGTAGTAGAACTTGGCCAGAAGCTGAAGGAATATCCTCACTTCTATCTGGTAGACACTGCCGGACTGAATGCTGAGCAGACGAGCAACCTTCGTCGCAAGTGCTTCAAAAGCGAGATCAAGATGGTCGTCGTGAAGAACACTTTGCTGCACAAGGCTTTCGAGGCTTCTGATATTGACTTCTCTCCCCTCTATGAGGCACTGAAGGGTAACACGGCTGTGATGTTCACACAAACAGCCAACGTTCCCGCCAAGTTGCTGAAGGAGTACAAGAAGGAGGGCATTCCCGCCCTGAAGGCTGCCTATGCCGAGGAAGGTTTCTTCGTAGGTGCAGACAAGCTGGACGAGCTGGTTGCTATCAAGAGCAAGAGCGAGCTTATCGCCGACGTTGTGGCTATGCTGCAGGCTCCGATGCAGGGAGTTATCTCTGCTGTGAATGCCGGTGCTACGCTGCACGGCCTGATTGACGCTGTCGCTGAGCGTAACAAATAAGCGAAGGATTAAGTAACATTAACATTAAAAACAATTAAAATTTTAAATAAAATGGCAGATATTAAAGCTATTGCTGAGGAGTTGGTTAACCTCACAGTGAAAGAAGTACAAGAGTTGAAGACCATCCTGAAGGATGAGTATGGAATTGAGCCCGCTGCAGCCGCTGTTGCTGTTGCTGCTGGTCCCGCTACCGGTGGCGCTGAGGCTGCTGCCGAGGAGAAGACCTCTTTCGACGTTGTTCTGAAGGAAGTCGGCGCTGCTAAGCTCCAGGTCGTAAAGGCCGTTAAGGAGGCTTGTGGTCTGGGTCTGAAGGAAGCTAAGGATCTCGTTGACGGTGCTCCTTCTACTCTGAAGGAGGGTCTGTCTAAGGACGAGGCCGAGAACCTGAAGAAGGCTATCGAAGAGGCTGGTGCCGTCGTTGAACTGAAGTAATTCAGAATACAACAATACCCTATGGTTGGGGGCTCTCCAGTAGAGAGTTCCCGACCATTTTTTGTCTTTCCTTCTTTTTTCTAGTCTAAACTAGTCTGACTAGTAGGACTAGTTAAACTAGTAAAACCGGGATAAAAATAACACCTATTTATATTATATGGCAACAAAGAAAGCAGAACCCAGAGTAAACTTTGGCAGCGTCAAGAATCCTATGCCGTTTCCGGATTTCCTTGATGTGCAATTAAAGTCCTTCAGAGACTTTCTCCAGTTGGACACTCCGCCTGAGGAACGCAAGAACGACGGTTTGTATAAGGTATTCTCCGAGAATTTCCCTATCACCGACACACGTAACAATTTCGTGCTTGAGTTCCTGGATTACTATATCGACCCGCCCCGTTACACCATCGACGAGTGTCTGGAGCGCGGCCTGACTTATAGCGTACCTTTGAAGGCTAAGTTGAAACTCTATTGCACCGATCCGGATCATGAGGACTTCGACATGGCTATCCAGGATGTCTTCCTGGGTCCCATTCCCTATATGACGTCAAACGGTACATTCGTTATCAACGGTGCCGAGCGTGTGGTAGTTTCCCAGCTGCACCGTTCTCCTGGCGTATTCTTCGGCCAGAACGTTCATGCCAACGGTACCTTGCTCTACAGTGCCCGTATCATTCCTTTCAAGGGCAGCTGGATAGAGTTCGCTACCGACATCAACAACGTGATGTATGCTTACATCGACCGTAAGAAGAAGTTACCTGTTACTACGCTTCTGCGTGCCATCGGTTTCGAGACCGATAAGGACATCCTCCAGATTTTCGACCTCGCCGAAGAGGTGAAGGTCAACAAGAAGGCCCTGAAGGAAGTCATCGGCTGCAAGCTGGCTGCCCGTGTGCTGAAGAGCTGGAACGAGGACTTCGTCGATGAGGACACCGGTGAGGTGGTTTCCATCGAGCGTAATGAGGTCATCATGGAACGTGAGACCGAGATTACGGAGGACAACATGCTCGATATCCTGGAGAGTGGCACCTCTACCATCCTTGTCCATAAGGACGAGGCTATTGCCCAGGACTACTCCATCATCTTCAATACGCTGGCTAAAGACCCGTCGAACTCCGAGAAGGAGGCTGTGCTCTACATCTACCGCCAGCTGCGTAATGCCGACCCGGCTGATGATGCCAGTGCCCGCGAGGTCATCCAGAACCTGTTCTTCTCAGACAAGCGCTATGACCTGGGCGACGTAGGCCGCTACCGTATTAACAAGAAGCTTGGTCTGGACACCGAGATGGATGTCCGTGTACTGACCAAGGAAGACATCATAGAGATTATCAAGTATCTCATCCAGCTGATTAACTCGAAGGCCACCGTCGACGATATCGACCACCTGTCGAACCGCCGTGTGCGCACCGTCGGTGAGCAGCTGTCAAATCAGTTTAGCATCGGTCTCGCCCGCATGAGCCGCACCATCCGTGAACGCATGAACGTTCGCGACAACGAGGTGTTTACGCCGACTGACCTGATTAACGCTAAGACTATTTCAAGCGTCATCAACTCGTTCTTCGGCACCAACCCGCTGTCGCAGTTTATGGACCAGACAAACCCGCTGGCTGAGGTGACCCACAAGCGTCGTCTCTCTGCACTGGGTCCTGGCGGTCTGTCACGTGAGCGTGCCGGTTTCGAGGTTCGTGACGTACACTATACGCACTACGGTCGTCTCTGCCCGATTGAGAGTCCTGAAGGTCCGAACATCGGTCTGATTTCGTCACTCTGCGTCTATGCCAAGATCAACGAGCTCGGCTTTATCTCTACACCTTACCGTAAGGTGGAGAACGGTATAGCCAACCTGAATAACGACGACATCGTCTACCTCACCGCCGAGGAGGAGGAGAGCCACGTTATCGGTCAGGGTAATGCCCCGCTGCGCGACGACGGAAGCTTTATCCGTCCGGTAGTCAAGTGCCGTCAGGATGCCGACTTCCCTGTAGTTCCACCCGCACAGGTCGACCTCATGGACGTGTCTCCGCAGCAGATAGCCTCTATCGCAGCTTCGCTTATCCCGTTCTTAGAGCACGATGATGCTCACCGTGCGCTGATGGGTTCGAACATGATGCGTCAGGCCGTTCCCCTGCTTCACAACGAAGCTCCTATCGTGGGTACCGGTATCGAGGCTCAGGTGTGCGAGGACTCGCGTACCATGATTACTGCCGAGGGCGACGGTGTCATCGACTATGTCGACGCCACCACCATCCGCATCCTCTACGACCGCACCGAGGACGAGGAGTTTGTCAGCTTCGAGCCTGCCCTCAAGGAGTACCGCATTCCCAAGTTCCGCCGTACTAACCAGAATATGACCATCGACCTGCGTCCTATCTGCGACAAGGGTCAGCGTGTGAAGAAGGGTGACATTCTGACCGAAGGCTATGCTACCGAGAACGGCGAGCTTGCCTTGGGCCGTAACCTGCTGGTGGCTTACATGCCTTGGAAGGGTTACAACTACGAGGATGCCATTGTGCTCAACGAGCGCATCGTCCGCGAGGATGTCCTGACCTCTGTCCACGTCGACGAGTATTCTCTCGACGTCCGTGAGACCAAGCGTGGTGCTGAGGAGTTCACCTCCGACATCCCCAACGTCTCTGAGGAAGCCACCAAGGACCTTGACGAGAACGGTATCATCCGTGTCGGTGCACGTGTAGAACCCGGCGACATTCTGATTGGTAAGATTTCGCCAAAGGGCGAGAGCGATCCCTCTCCTGAGGAGAAGCTGCTCCGTGCTATCTTCGGCGACAAGGCCGGCGACGTCAAGGACTCTTCTCTGAAGGCCAATCCTTCGCTGAGCGGTGTCATCATCGACAAGAAACTCTTCACCCGTGCCGTGAAGACCCGTCAGACCAAGGCTCAGGACAAGATTACCCTGGCCAAGATTGACGAGGAATATCAGGCCAAGGTCGATGACCTGAAGGATATCCTGATTGAAAAACTGATTACACTCACCAAGGGTAAGACCTCAATGGGTGTAAAGGACTATACTGGCGCTGAGATTATTGCCAAGGGCGGCAAGTTCACGATGACTGCCCTGAAGAACTTAGAATATGGCGACATCCAGACAAACAACTGGACCAACGACGAGCACAAGAACGAACTCATTGCCAAGTTGATTATCAACTACATGAAGAAGTTCAAGCTCCTCGATGCTGAGAACAAGCGCAAGAAGTTTGCCATCACCATTGGCGACGAGCTGCCTTCAGGCATCCTTCAGATGGCCAAGGTCTACGTGGCCAAGAAGCGTAAGATTGGTGTCGGTGACAAGCTGGCCGGTCGTCATGGTAACAAGGGTATCGTCTCGAAGGTGGTACGTCAGGAAGACATGCCGTTCCTCGAGGATGGACGTCCCGTCGACTTGGTGCTCAACCCGCTGGGTGTGCCTTCTCGTATGAACCTCGGTCAGATTTTCGAGGCTATCCTCGGTGCTGCCGGTAAGCGTCTCGGTGTGAAGTTTGCTACACCTATCTTCGACGGTGCCAAACTCGATGACCTCGCAGAATGGACTGACAAGGCCGGTCTGCCACGCCTCTGCTCTACCCACCTGTATGACGGTGAGACCGGTGAGAAGTTCGACCAGCCCGCTACGGTAGGTATCACCTACTTCCTCAAGCTCGGTCACATGGTCGAGGACAAGATGCACGCCCGTTCCATCGGTCCATACTCTCTCATCACCCAGCAGCCTCTCGGTGGTAAGGCCCAGTTCGGTGGCCAGCGCTTCGGTGAGATGGAGGTCTGGGCTCTGGAGGCTTTCGGAGCCAGCCACGTCCTGCAGGAAATCCTGACTATCAAGTCCGACGATGTCGTAGGCCGCTCGAAGGCATACGAAGCCATTGTCAAGGGCGAGCCCATGCCTACTCCTGGTATTCCTGAGTCACTCAACGTGCTGCTGCACGAGTTGAAGGGTCTTGGTCTCAGCATCAAGATGGACTAATTAAGGTAATAAGGAAGAGTGAATAGTAATCAATTACTACCACACTTAAATCGTAAATAGTAAATAGTCAAATAGTTAATTAGTATATGGCTTTCAAGAAAGATACAAAAGTAAAGACCAACTTTACCAAGATTACCATCGGACTGGCTTCGCCGGAGGAGATTCTCGAGAGTTCGTATGGTGAGGTTACCAAGCCGGAGACCATCAACTACCGTACCTACAAGCCCGAGCGCGACGGTCTATTCTGTGAGCGCATCTTCGGTCCGACGAAGGACTACGAGTGTGCTTGCGGCAAATACAAGCGCATCCGCTATAAGGGCATCGTCTGCGACCGCTGCGGTGTCGAGGTGACCGAGAAGAAGGTACGCCGTGAGCGTGTCGGTCACATCGAACTCGTGGTGCCTGTAGCCCACATCTGGTATTTCCGCAGCCTGCCTAATAAGATAGGTTATCTGCTGGGCCTGCCCACCAAGAAGCTCGATGCCATCATCTACTACGAGCGCTACGTGGTCATCCAGCCAGGTGCTATGGCTGGCAAGAAGGACAGCGAGGGCAACCCCGCCATTGGTTCACAGATGTACGACTTGCTGTCGGAAGAGGAGTACAATGAGATTGTCGACAACCAGATTTCTCAGGACAACTACCTCCTCGATGACAGCGACCCCAATAAGTTCATTGCCAAGATGGGTGCCGAGGCTATCTACGACCTGCTGGTCAAGCTCGACCTCGACTCATTGAGCTATGAGCTGCGCGACCGCGCCAACAGTGACTCGTCGGTACAACGGAAGAACGAGGCCCTGAAGCGCCTGCAGGTGGTCGAGGCTTTCCGCTCTTCTGTCGAGAAGGGCATCAACCGTCCTGAGTGGATGATCTTGAAGATTATCCCCGTGACGCCTCCCGAACTGCGCCCGTTAGTTCCCCTGGATGGTGGCCGTTTCGCCACTTCCGACCTGAACGACCTCTATCGTCGCGTCATCATCCGTAACAACCGTCTGAAGCGCCTCATCGAGATTCATGCTCCCGAGGTCATCCTGCGTAACGAGAAGCGTATGTTGCAGGAGGCTGTCGACTCATTGTTCGACAACTCGCGTAAGTCGAGTGCCGTGAAGAGCGACTCCAACCGTCCGCTGAAGTCTCTGTCTGACTCGCTGAAAGGTAAGCAGGGCCGTTTCCGTCAGAACTTGCTCGGTAAGCGTGTCGACTACTCTGCCCGTTCGGTAATTGTCGTCGGTCCTGAGCTGAAGATGGGCGAATGCGGTCTGCCGAAGCTGATGGCTGCCGAGCTCTACAAGCCGTTCATCATCCGCAAGCTCATCGAGCGCGGCATCGTGAAGACGGTGAAGTCGGCCAAGAAGATTGTCGACCGCCGAGAACCCGTCATCTACGATATTCTGGAGAACGTCATGAAGGGTCACCCCGTGCTGCTGAACCGTGCTCCGACGCTGCACCGTCTGGGTATCCAGGCCTTCCAGCCCAAACTTATCGAGGGTAAGGCTATCCAGCTGCACCCGCTGGCATGTACGGCATTCAATGCTGACTTCGACGGTGACCAGATGGCCGTTCACCTCCCGCTTAGCAACGAGGCCATTCTGGAGGCTCAGATCCTGATGCTCCAAAGTCACAACATCCTGAACCCGGCCAACGGTGCTCCTATCACCGTGCCGTCGCAGGACATGGTGCTCGGTCTCTACTATATCTCGAAGATTCGTCCAGGCGCCAAGGGCGAGGGTCTGACGTTCTACGGTCCCGAGGAGGCTATCATTGCCCACAATGAGGGCAAGTGCGACCTGCACGCTCAGGTAAAGGTTGTCGTCGACGACATCATCGACGGCAAACCCTGCAAGCATATGGTCGAGACCTCTGTCGGTCGTGTCATCGTCAACGGCATCATCCCCAAGCAGGTTGGTTATGTCAACAAGATTGTCTCTAAGAAGTCTCTGCGCGACATCATCGCCGATGTCATCAAGAACGTAGGTTTCGCCGAGGCTTGCGAGTTCCTCGACGGTATCAAGAACCTTGGTTACCGCATGGCATACGAGGCCGGTCTATCGTTTAACCTCGACGACATCATTATCCCCGAGTCTAAGAAAGACCTGGTGGAGAAGGGTAACGAGGAGGTTCGCCAGATTACCGAGAACTACAACATGGGCTTCATCACCGACAACGAGCGTTATAACCAGGTCATCGACACCTGGACTCATATTAATAACGACCTCGGCAACGTGCTGATGAAAGAAATGACCGAGGCTGACCAGGGCTTCAACGCCGTGTTCATGATGCTCGACTCCGGTGCCCGTGGTTCGAAGGACCAGATTCGTCAGCTCTCAGGTATGCGTGGTCTGATGGCCAAGCCCCAGAAAGCTGGTGCCGAAGGTGCACAGATTATTGAGAACCCCATTCTGTCGAACTTTAAAGAGGGTATGTCAGTGCTGGAGTACTTCATCTCTACCCACGGTGCCCGTAAGGGTCTGGCCGACACCGCCATGAAGACGGCTGACGCCGGTTACCTGACTCGTCGTCTGGTTGACGTCTCTCACGACGTTATCATCAACGAAGAAGACTGCGGCACGCTGCGCGGACTTGTCTGCACAGCCCTGAAGAACGGCGACGAGGTTATTTCAACACTCTACGAACGCATCCTGGGCCGTGTCTCTGTTCACGACATCATCCATCCCCATACCGGCGAGCTCATCGTGGCTGCCGGTGAGGAGATTACCGAGCCTATCGCACAGGCCATCGAGGACTCACCCATCGAGTCGGTCGAGATTCGTTCCGTACTCACCTGTGAGTCGAAGCATGGCGTCTGCATGAAGTGCTACGGTCGCAACCTCGCCACACGCCGCATGGTGCAGAAGGGTGAGGCCGTCGGCGTCATCGCCGCTCAGGCTATCGGTGAGCCGGGTACTCAGCTGACACTGCGTACGTTCCACGCCGGTGGTGTGGCAGCCAACGCTGCCGCCAACGCCAGCATCGTAGCCAAGAACGACTCGAAGATTGAGATGGAAGAGGTGCGTACCGTACCGTTCGACGAGGACGGCCGCGAGTGTGAGATGGTTGTCAGCCGTCTGGGCGAACTGCGTTTCGTCGACGTTAACACCAAGATTGTCCTCTCGTCCGTCAATGTTCCTTACGGTTCGTCGCTCTATTATAAGAATGGTGACCACGTGAAGAAGGGCGACAAAATAGCCCAGTGGGATCCGTTCAACGCCGTCATCGTCACCGAGTATGCCGGTCGTCTGAAGTTCCACGACGTCATCGAGGGTATCACCTTCCGCGCCGAGACTGACGACACCACCGGTCTGACCGAGAAGATTGTCACCGAGTCGAAGGACAAGTCGAAAGTTCCCACCTGCGACGTCATCGCTGCCAACGGCGAGATTATCGGTACCTATAACTTCCCCGTGGGTGGTCACGTTGTCGTCGAGGACGGACAGACCGTCAAGACGGGTGAGACGCTGGTCAAGATTCCGCGTGCCGCTGCCAAGGGTGGTGACATCACCGGTGGTCTGCCGCGTGTCACAGAGCTCTTCGAGGCCCGTAACCCGTCGAACCCCGCCATCGTTTCCGAAATTGACGGTGAGGTTACCATGGGTAAGGTGAAGCGCGGTAATCGCGAAATCGTCGTCACCTCAAAGACTGGTGAGCAGCGCAAATACCTCGTATCGCTGTCGAAGCAGATCCTGGTACAGGAGCACGACGCCGTGCGTGCCGGTACGCCACTCTCCGACGGTGTCATCACACCGGCCGACATCCTGGCCATCAAGGGTCCGACGGCTGTCCAGGAGTACATCGTCAACGAGGTACAGGACGTCTATCGTCTGCAGGGTGTGAAGATCAACGACAAGCACTTCGAGATTATCGTCCGCCAGATGATGCGCAAGGTACAAATCAACGACCCGGGCGATACGTCGTTCCTCGAACAAGAGATTGTCGACAAGCTCGACTTTGCCGAGGAGAACGACCGCATCTGGGGTAAGAAGGTGGTCATCGACGCTGGTGACTCCGAGAACCTCCAGAAGGGTCAGATTGTCACAGCCCGCAAGCTGCGCGATGAGAACTCTATGCTGAAGCGCCGCGACATGAAGATAGTACAGGTGCGCGATGCAGTACCCGCCACATCAACTCAGATTCTGCAGGGTATCACACGTGCTGCTCTCCAGACCAAGTCGTTCATGTCGGCTGCATCGTTCCAGGAAACCACCAAGGTGCTCAACGAGGCTGCCATCCGCGGCAAAGTCGATACCTTGGAGGGCATGAAGGAGAACGTCATCTCTGGACACCTTATCCCTGCTGGTACTGGACTGCGCGAGTTCGAGAAGATCATCGTCGGCTCTAAGGAAGAGTACGAGCGCATGCAGGCTAACAAGAAGAACGTCCTCGACTTCGCCGAGGAAACCGTCATCGACTAAAATCACGGGGGCAGGTTTCTGCCCCCGTGATTCTTTAACTTTTTTAGCTACTATAACCTCTTTAACTTCTATAACTTATAAAAATGGACAACAACAATAACAATAAGAACCAGCTCCAGATAGAGCTGCCCCAGGAAGTTTCTAATGGCGAGTATGTCAACTTCGCCATCATCACCCACTCGTCAAGCGAATTCATTGTCGACCTGGCTCGTGTACTCCCCGGAATTCCCAAAGCAACAGTCAAGAGCCGCGTCATCCTCGCTCCAGAGCATGCCAAGCGTCTTCTCGGAGCACTCCAAGAGAACATCGTACGCTACGAGCGCAACTTCGGAACTATCAAGATTCCCAACCAGGAAGGCCGCACCATAGCACCATTCCCCACGAGCAAGGGCGAGGCGTGATTCTAATTGAAAATTGGAGAAGGTAATGAGAAATCACAGACAACTTCTATTGTTGATGCCGGCACTATTGGCCGTCATGACGCTGTTTTCGTCGTGCAGCAAGGACTACGAGAGTCCGCTGAGCGGAAGAACCATCCCCGACATGACCTTTGAATCAGGGCGTGGCGAGCAATCCGTCGAACTCGGCGACGTGTCGCATATCACCGCAAAAGTCACCATCGTCAGCGAAGCCGGCGAAGAATCAGTCATCTGGTGCTCCGCTAACACAAACGGAAATGCGCTGGTGGTGAACGTTTCCGCCAATACCACCTACAGTACCCGTAAATCCGTCGTCGACGTCTACGACACAGAGAGCAACGACCACGTCTCCTTCAACGTCACGCAGAAGCAGAACGATGCCATACTGCCCGTCGACGAGATCATCGATGCGCCCTACACGGGAGGACTATACTTGCTGCAGCTCAAGACCAATGTCACCATCGACTGGATGAACATCATCTCCGACTATGACAACTTCATCAACGCGAAGACAGCAACGTCGCGCGGCTTAGTGGTCTACGAGGACTACATCACAGTGGCTGAGAACACGAACAGCGAACCACGTGAAGGCTATGTGGAATATGGTAACAACGCTACTGGACTGAAAGCGAAGGTTCTCGTCCGCCAGGCAGGACAGCCATACATCCGCTTTGCCAGCGACGTCGCCACTATAGGAGAAGCCGGTGGAGAACTCGACATCGAAGTCTCGACCAACGTCACCAACTTCGTCGCCGAGCCAGAAGGCGCGCCGAACTGGCTGACAGTCGGTACCAAAACCGAACTCGACAAGTACAAGTACAGTCAGAAGCTGAACATCCAGCCACTGCCCTCCAACATCGACAGCCGCCGCTGCATCGTCAACTTCGTCAAACCTGGTCTCACCTACGGCAAGCAACTGACCGTCATCCAATCCAGACAGACCGAAGATTAGCCTGTCGCTACCCTACATGTAAGTAACATAAAGATAAAAATGAAGAAAGTAATTATTAGCTTAGTGCTGGCGTTGGTGTCAGTAGCCGGTTACGCGCAGAGCGTCATTGGTAAGTGGGTGACTGAAGGTGGTGAGTCTCAGGTAGAGATTTATCAGAGTGGTGACAAGCTGAACGGCAAGATAGTGTGGCTGAAGGCTGGCGACGGCAAGCTGGACAGCAAGAATCCGGACAAGAATCTGCAAAGCCGCAAACTTGTAGGCACAAATATCTTGACGGGTCTCACCAAGAAAAAGGACAAGTGGGAAGGTGGCAAGATCTACAATCCCAAGAACGGCAAGACGTACAAATGTTCCATTTGGCTCGATGGCAATGAGTTAAAGGTTCGCGGCTACCTGGCCATGTTCTACGAAACTCAGACTTGGACAAGAAAATAATAAAGAATTGAAGAATTGAAGTTTTTTGGCTCTATAGGTGGATGCCGTAGGTCGCTTGACCTGATTTCAATTCTTCAATTCTTCTATTTTTCAATTCTTCCCCGAAACATACTTAACGCTGACGGCGTCACCCTTGAGGACGTCAGCAAAGGTCTGCGGCGTGATGGTGACGGGACCTTTCATAAACTCGGGAATGTTATAGCAGCGCAAGAACTGACGGTGGTAGTCGGGATCCTCACTCGGCAGTTCAAATGGTTTTGAAGCCTTGCCGTCCTTATCGACATGGGCTATGAAGGGGCGTGTGAACACACCATCGTTGCGGCGGCTGCTGAAGACTATCCATCGTCCGTTGCTGGACCAAGAGTGGTAGCTCTCGGTATCAGGGCTGTTCACCTCGGTGAACGGGCGGGCTGTATTGTTCGTCAAGTCCATCATCCACAGGTCGGCATCGTGGTGCCAGATGTGGAAGTAGCCGTAATGTCCCATAGTAAATAGCAGGTAACGTCCGTCAGGCGAGATGCGCGGGAAGGTGGCGCTGCTGTCTATTGCGGCAGCATCGAACACCAGTTCGCGGGGTCCGAACTGGCGGGTTTCGGGATCAAAGGACTTGCGGTAGATGCTGTATTTCAGTTCGTTGTAGCGGGCTATCACCTCAGACACTTTCTTGATGGTGGTATCCTGACGCTCGAAGTGGGCGCTGCAGTAGTAGAGCGTCTTGCCGTCAGGTGCCCAGGCAGGGAACACCTCGAACTCCGTCTTGCTGTTCTCTAAGTTCGTCACTTCGTCAGTCTCCACGTCGTAGGCAATGATGTCGCTCTCCTCGTCGTACACCTCCACCTTGTTGGGGTTGGTGGTATGGAAGCTTTGGCTGGTCTTGTCGGTAGCATATACGATAAGGTTGAGCCAAGGATGCCAAGCGGGATAGACACCTGCCGATAGGATGGAATCGTTACGCATGTTCACCTTCTTGAGTTTGCCATCGTAGGCTATGACGGTACCTCCCAGGTTCTGACGGGCGTGGAACTGCAGGCGATTGGGGTTGTACTGCTGGTAGTGGTGGCAGTTAATGCATTGTCCGTCTTTCTCGAAGCCGCATAGGATGTTGTCGTAGATGACGCTCTCGTCGTAGTTCTCGAGACAGCGCTGGTTGATGGTCAGTGCCTCGTAGGAGATGTACGACGGTGCTATCAGGCGGTAGCTGATATAGGGGTCGATGGAGTCTGGAGATACAAAGATGCTGAAGGGCTTGAAGCGTGTCCACTGGTTGTCGTTGCGGGTATAAACGTCCACCGTGATAGCATTGCCCTTGGCTTTCTGTGCCAGAGCGTGCCACTCGTCGATGTCGGGCTGACCGTTACAGACGATTTCGTCGTCGCCAACGGCATAGCGTACCACCATCTCATCGGCCTCGCCGTCGTATTCAAAACTCAGCGGCGCTATGTTCACGGGTACCGTCACATGGACATAGTCCGGATAGATGGTCGGCAACTTGTTGGACTGTGTGTAATCCTTAGGTACAGACGCTCCGCCACAAGCCATCAATAAAGGTAAAAAGGTAAAAAGGTAAAAAGGTAAAATACCCTTTACCAGCCTTTGTACCTTGTAATGTATCGTATTTGTTTTCATCGTTTTTTCTTTTTACTTTTTACCTCTTTACTTTTTAACCTTTCCTCAATATTCCGGGAGATTCGCCATCAAGTGATAGTCATAAAAGAAGGTGTTGCTGTATAACGATCCCACCTGACTGCGTACGTCCTTTGCCTCCATACCCTCGTATTGAGAGAATATCTGGTAGAACTTGTCAAAGCTGTCCTTGACACCTTGGCTGATGGGCATCTGATCCAGTTGGGGATATTTTAGTATTTGGCCGAAGATGTAGGCCGCCTCCTGATAGGCCACTGGGATGGGACCTTTAGGATGCGTGTTAAGATAGTTGCTGAACTGATACCAGAAGATTTGCGGATCCTTCACCCATAGTGAGGCCAACAGACATTGTTCCTGGAAAATGGGGTCTTTAGTGTAACTGCTCCTCGCTAACTGGTTCATCAGGAAGCGCTCCGTATAGCCGTTGTCTCCCGTCAGCCTGTCGGAGTAGTGGAGCATGTGGGTAATAGGCTCCATCTCACGGTCCTGAGCTATCAGCTTAGGATTGTTCAACAGGTTTTCTGCCTTTGCGGCCCAGTCGTCAAAGAACATGGTGTTTTTCAGGACGTTGATGTATTTCTTGGCAACCTCCTTTTCGCCACTAAGCAGAGCACATTTCACCATATACTGGAAGTGCTCAGCGCGCCATCCAAACTCCACGCCTAACTCCGTACATAGGCGGTTGCAGTAGTTCAGCATGCCATATTGATAATAGATGAGCGTGCCAGACACCAGCATCAGCCTCATGCCAAAGGGTGCATTGTAGGCTTTCGAGCCGTTCTGGTAGGCATACATCGCTTCCCCCTGACGGCCAAGTCGCGCCAAGGCGAGATTGCGCATCATGACGATGGCACGTGTCGGCTCATCGTTCTGGAGGGCGGCCTCCTGCAACACACCCTCCCAGTCGGTCTGATCTATCAGGTGTTGCATCTTCACCTCATGGTGGAAGTTCTCGTCCTTATACCAGAAATGGACGACACCCCACGCCACAACAGCCAGTGCTGCTGCCTGTACGGCCCACGGCATCCACTTCTTCTTGGCAGGTTTCTGGGTTTTTGTTTCAGAATTCAGGTTTGTCGGCAGACAGACCATTACGAGCATGAAGAGTACTAATATACAATAAGGTATATAGTACAGCGGATAGCGTTCGGAAATGAAGAATACTGGCAGTCCAGCGTAGTAGATGTTGGCCAGGTTGGTCTCATGATAGACGTAGCGGTAGCAGACGAGCGGCATGGCGACAACGATGAGAATGGCTATCAAGGTATAGGCTGCAGCCCGTCCATGTGACATGAGCCGCCACGACCAGACTGCCATCAACAGCGTCGCTGCCAACCCGTAGGCACCCATTAATGGATAGCCCACCACACCTGTCACTATCATCCATACTGCCCTAAGCCAATACTTGTCGGGTAGTGAACGGAATCCCCACAGCAGGGCAACGACCAAGACGGTGGCAATGGTTGTCAGGAAGAAGTGTCCACGCAGTTTGAGGAAATACAGCCAGTATCCCATGTCGACGTCCGTCAACAAGAGCATGGCGACGGGGATGAGCAGCAGCGATGCCCAGCGGGCGGGGACGGCGAACGTCTGTTTCAGTAGAAGCAGTAACAGCAGCCACCAGGCGCACAATACCGTTACTCCCAGCCACGGATAGTAGAACAGCTGCGTAAACCATGTACCTACATAGGTCAGTATGCCTGCCGGCACCACCATCTGCTCTTTAAAGAAGAGGGCAGTTCCGAGAAACAGGTTCAACTCCTGAACCTTCCATAGATAGTGGCTTTCATATACGAGCAGCCCGCAGGCCATAGCTGCGAGGGCGATAATCCAGATAATAGCGTGTTTCATACAGTTATCGGTCTTATGACGATGCAAAGGTAATGATTATTCTCCATTCTTCCAAACGTTTTGTTGCAAAAAAGCTTCCCGTTCTGGGAAGCCTTTTTAATTCTCTTTTATCAGATGACCTCAATGCCTTGTTCTTCGCAAAGTTTGAGACTCATTTCCTTGAGCTTGAACTTCTGGATCTTGCCAGAACCTGTCAAAGGGAACTCCTTGATGAAGAAAACAAACTTGGGAATCTTGTAGCGGGCTATCTTACCGCGACAGAACAACTGGACGTCCTCGGGAGTCATGGTGACACCCTCTTCGAGAATGATGAAGGCACCGACGGCCTCGCCATACTTCTTACTGGGTACGGCAGCCACCTGTACGTCGCGGATGCCGGGCATGTGGTAGAGGAACTCCTCTATCTCACGCGGATAAATGTTCTCGCCGCCGCGGATAATCATATCCTTGATGCGGCCGGTAATCTTATAGAAGCCCTGCTCGTCCTTCACACCCAGGTCGCCGGAGTGAAGGTAGCCGTTCTTGTCGATGACCTCGGCCGTAGCCTCGGGATTCTTGTAATAGCCCTTCATGACGTTGAAGCCCTTACAGCACATCTCGCCCTGTACACCAACAGGACACTCCTCGCCAGTCTCAGGATCGAGAACCTTGACATCGACAAACGGGAAGTCGCGGCCCACCGTGGTGCAGCGCTGTTCGAAGGTATCGTTCAGACAGGTCTGCGTCATACCCGGCGACGACTCAGTGAGTCCATAGACGGAGGTGATAGTCATGTACATCTTCTCTGAAACTTGCTTCATGAGTTCCACAGGACAGAGACTGCCTGCCATGATGCCCGTTCGGAGACAAGTCAGATCGAACATGTCGAACATGGGGTGATTAAGCTCTGCTATGAACATCGTCGGCACGCCATAGACGGCGGTACACCTTTCTTTATGTATAGAGGCCAGCACAACGAGGGGGTCGAACTTCTCGACCATCACCTCAGTACAGCCGTGGGTGAGGCAGTTCATGGTAGCCAGCACGACGCCGAAACAATGGAACAACGGTACGCAGACGCACAACTTGTCGTCAGCGGTAAAGCCCATATTTTCGCCAGTGAAATAGCCGTCGTTGGAGATGCCATAGTGTGTCAGCATGACGCCCTTGGGGAAACCCGTAGTGCCACTGGTATACTGCATGTTGCAGACATCGTAGCACGAGACGCTCTTCTTGACTTCCATGAGTTCTTCGTCCTCGACATTCTGACCCAGCAGCAGCAGCTCGGCGGTGTTGAACATGCCACGATACTTCTCCATACCTATATATACTACATTCTTCAGATAGGGGAAGCGTTCACTGTTCAGGTGGCCGCGCTCACAGTTCTTCAACTCCGGCAACATAGTATAGGTCATATCGACGTAGTTACAGTCCCACGTGCCGTCGGTGATACAGAGTGTCTGCATATCGGAGTCCTTGCAGAGGTACTCCAACTCGTTCTGCTTATAGTTGGTGTTGACGGTGACCAACACGGCACCAATTTTTGCCGTAGCATATAAAAAGGTGAGCCAGTCGGGCACGTTGGTAGCCCAGATGCCGACGTTCGAGCCTTTCTTTACGCCGATGGCCAGCAAACCCTTGGCGAGGTTGTCGACACGCTCGTTGAACGTCTTCCACGTGAAGCGCAGGTTACGGTCTGAATAGACGATGTACTCTTTGTCTGGCGTCGTCTCGGCCCAGTATTCCAGCCACTCACCTAATGTCCGTTCCCAAAGTTGATAGCCTTCGCTACCAGTCTCGGCAGGATATGTTCTGTCAGGCAATGGACGACCCGCCATATCTAATCTTACGTTCTTTGTTTCCATTTTTCTTTGCTTTTCGTTATAACGTTATCACGTAATGACATCATAACGACTGTTAGAACGGGATATAAACAACTGCCAGAATCTTGGCCGACTTGCCGGGGGCGCCATGGACGTGGTGCTTGACGATGGAGTCGTAGAAGATGCTATCACCCTCGGCAAGAGTGTATGTCTCCTTACCATAGACGATTTCTACCTCGCCCTGCATGACATAGATGAACTCCTCGCCTTCGTGGGCAGAAAGCTGGAACTCAGGACTCTCCTCTGGGTTAATGTCGATAACGAACGGCTCCATGTGGCGGCCAGCTTTCTGCTGTGCTAACGGATGGTACTCCATGTGCTTGCGAGCATCGGTAGCACCATTCGAAAAACTGATACTGCTGTCGGCTTCACGGTCCTTGGCACGGCATACCACCGGACCGAGGGCATCGTTATCGTCCATGAAAGTACCCAAACGGACGCCTAAGGCACGTGCAATCTTAATCAGCGGGCCTAACGACGGCAGCGTCTGGCCACTCTCAATGGCGTCAATCTGCTCAACGGTAAGACCGCAACTTTCTGACACTTCCTCTAATGAGAGGTTCTTGGTCTCTCTGATTCCTTTGATCTTGGAACCAACAAAAGAATTACTACTTGACATAATCTACTGTTTGTGTTGAGGTGCAAAATTACACAATTAATATGAAATACAAGCAATTTAATATGTTAAAAGCAAAAAAAACTCAAATTTTGTTCCTTATTTGCCATTTTCTTTGTACCTTTGCAGCCGATTTGCGGGTATTTGTTGCTTTTCGGGCACAAGTTCCTGCATTAAAAATTTGGAGAATATGTGTAGTTTGGAGACGTTGAAGATTGACCTAAAGGGACTGAAAGAAGCGGAAACCGTCCGCAAATACGACCTTGACGACCAGTTTTTTGCGGCTTTAGACGGTTCTCAGTTGGAACATGGTTCATTGCATGTGTCGGTGTCTATACGCAAGATTACCGGCTTTTTCGAACTGACGTTCCACACCGAAGGTACCGTCACCATTACCTGCGATCGCTGTCTGGACGACATGCAGCAACCCATTGCTACCGACGACCAGTTGACGGTGAAGTTAGGCAACACATACAGCGACGACGATGATACCGTGACCGTGGACGAGAACGAAGGAATACTCGACCTGTCGTGGTTTATCTATGAGTTTACGATGCTGGCCATACCCATCAAGCACGTTCATGCACCTGGAAAATGCAATAGTGCGATGACGCAGAAGCTAGAAGAGCTGAGCGGTGCCGTCCGAAGCGGTGAAGAGGAGACAGAGGCAATAGACCCACGCTGGAAAAAACTTCAAGAATTAAGTATTAAGAATTAAGAATTGTAAATAGTTAAATTTAAATCATCATGGCACATCCTAAAAGAAGACAATCGAACACTCGTACCGCTAAGCGTCGTACCCATGACAAGGCAGTAGCTCCCACACTGGCTGTATGCCCCAACTGTGGTGCCTATCACATCTACCATACCGTATGCCCCACTTGTGGCTACTATCGTGGTAAGATCGCCATCGTTATGGACGAGGCTGCTGAGTAAGTGAAATGTGAAGATTAGAAAGTGAAGAATAAGATTAATGCGATAATCACCGGCATTGGTGGCTACGTACCCGACTACGTTCTGAACAACGAGGAACTGTCGCGTATGGTAGACACCAATGACGAGTGGATTATGACGCGAGTAGGTATCAAGGAACGTCGCATCTTAGCCGAGGAAGGTCTCGGCACCAGCTACATGGCCCGCAAGGCAGCCAAGCAGCTGATGCAGAAAACGGGATGTGACCCCGATACTATCGACGCTGTCATTGTTGCCACCTCGACGGCTGATTATAAGTTCCCGTCCACAGCCAGCATCGTGCTGGGCAAACTCGGACTGAAGAACGCCTTTGCGTTTGATTTCTGGGGAGCCTGCTGTGGATTCCTCTATGCACTAGATGTCGCTGGCACGATGATCCAGAGCGGCCGTTACAAGAAACTCATAGTAATAGGTGCCGACAAGATGTCAAGCGTCGTCGACTATAAAGACCGCGCCACCTGTCCATTGTTTGGTGACGGTGCTGCTGCCGTACTGCTCGAGGGCACCGAGGAGGAGAACATCGGTGTGATGGACTCCCACTTCCGTGCTGACGGCAAGGGTCTGCCCTTCCTTCATTTGAAGGCCGGCGGCTCTGTTTGTCCTCCCAGCCACTTCACGGTGGATCACCGTCTGCACTTCCTCTATCAGGAAGGTCGTACCGTATTCCGCTATGCTGTGACCAACATGAGCGACGACTGTGCACTCGTCGCCGAGCGTAACGGATTGTCGAGAGACAACATCGCATGGGTCGTGCCCCATCAGGCCAATATGCGCATCATAGAGGCCGTGGCCAAGCGCTTGGAACTTTCAATGGATCAGGTGATGGTGAACATTGAGCACTTTGGCAACACCTCTGCCGCCACCATTCCTCTGGCACTCTGGGAGAACGAGCACTTACTGAAGAAGGGCGACAACATCATCATGACCGCCTTCGGAGCTGGCTTCGTTCACGGAGCAAGCTATTATAAGTGGGCGTATGATGGCGTAGCCAAATGAGAAATGAAAGAGGTCTTTCATTTTAAACGTTACTATGCATAAAGCAGGATTCGTCAATATCGTTGGAAATCCCAATGTAGGTAAAAGTACGCTCATGAACCAGCTGGTTGGTGAGCGTATTTCTATTGCGACATTCAAGGCGCAGACGACGCGCCACCGTATCATGGGCATCGTCAATACCGATGACATGCAGATAGTGTTCAGCGACACCCCTGGTGTGCTGAAGCCAAACTACAAGCTGCAGGAGTCGATGCTCGCCTTCTCGGAGTCGGCCCTGCAGGATGCCGATGTACTGCTTTACGTCACTGATGTGGTGGAAAACCCTGAGAAGAACATGGACTTTTTAGAGAAAGTCCAGAAGATGTCCATTCCGGTACTGCTTCTCATCAATAAAATTGATAGCCTCGCCTCACCCCCATCCAAAGAGAGGCGGGGTTCTGAACCGTTGTGTGCCCCCCTCCATTTGGAGGATCCGGGGGAGGCTCTTGCCCGCATCGTTGAGAAGTGGCATGGATTATTACCGAATGCTGAGATTCTTCCCATATCGGCCAAGAACAAGTTCGGCACAGACCTGCTGCTAAAGCGTATTCAGGAACTGCTGCCAGAAAGTCCTGCATACTTCGACAAGGATCAATTGACGGACAAGCCCGCCCGATTCTTTGTCTCAGAAATTATCCGCGAGAAGATCCTGCTCTATTACGACAAGGAAATACCATACTCTGTAGAGGTCGTTGTGGAGCGTTTCAAGGAGACGGAGAAGAACATCCACATCAATGCCGTCATTTATGTAGAACGCGATAGTCAGAAGGGTATCATCATCGGCCATCAAGGCGTGGCACTAAAGAAGGTTTCCACCGAGGCTCGCAAGACATTGGAGAAGTTCTTCGCCAAACCCATCTACTTGGAGACGTTCGTCAAAGTGAACAAGGACTGGCGCTCCAACCAGCGTGAACTGGACGCCTTTGGATATAATCCCGAATAATTTACCTCTAAAATTTGGTGTTTTTCGTTTTTTTTAGTATTTTTGCACCATGAACTAAAAAAAACGAACTATGAGAAAGATTACTGTCGTTATGTTTTTCCTGTTGGGCACCTGCCTGACAGCATTAGCAGAAAACATCGTTGTTGACGATGAGTTACTGAAACTGGATGTCCCGGAAATGGAGCCGAAACTGGTGACCGTAGAGAATCAGACTTACCGCTCTGAGTTAAGTCTCGACATTCCAACAGCGGACATCAGCTTGACCTCGGACGGATGGAAGCCCGATTTCGATTTTTTCAAGTCGAAGACCAATCCTGGTGTAAAACCCTATAAGTTCATAGACGACATGTCTTTTGTGGGAGTCCCCTTGTTCCTAGCCGGTTTGGCTATCAAGGGCGACAAGGCCATGTTCCGTGTCAACAACAAGGACGGCAAACCCAACACACAGCTATTGACAGACTTCAAGACGGGCATCGATGACTATACACAGTTCTTCGGCCCCGTTATGGTGGTGGGTCTGAAACTTGGTGGTGTCGAGGGACGTAGCGACTGGCCTCGTCTGCTGGCCAGCGCAGGTTTGTCGTATGCCATCATGGCCGGCTTAGTCAATGGCATCAAATATTCCGCCAAGGAGATGCGCCCCGATGGGAGTTCGGCGAATTCATGGCCTTCAGGTCATACCGCCACATCGTTCGTCGGCGCCACGCTGTTACATAAAGAATATGGTCTGACCCGCTCACCGTGGTACTCGGTCGCCGGCTATGGCGTCGCTACGGCAACAGGTGTGATGCGTGTTCTTAACAACCGTCACTGGGTCTCGGACGTCATGTCTGGTGCCGGCATCGGTATCATGTCCACAGAGTTAGGCTATGCTATTGGCGACTTGCTCTTCAAAGGTAAGGGACTGCTGCGTAACGACCTTGAAGTGAATACAGAGAATCCCTCGTTCTTCGGCATCTCGATGGGTGTCGGTCTGGGTGGCAAGGATATAGACTTCGATTATTTCGCCGACATGCAGGACCCGGAGTCGCACGGTTTAGATGAAGAAATGATAAAAGAGTATAGTCATCAGGGCGCTGACGTCAATATCGATTTCCGTTCTGCAACGGTGGTTGACGCCGAAGGTGCCTACTTCTTTAATAAGTATGTCGGTGTCGGTGGCCGTTTCCGCGTCAGAGCCATGTCTGCCAAGTCGTTTGGACAATATGCCGACATCTCCGTTGCTGACGTTAACGATCTGTGGAATACTCAGTTTGCCGAATTGTACCAAAAGGGCGGTGTCACCTTGACCCCTGCCATGTATAATGAGGGCGGTGCTCCCGTGACTGAGATGAAGGGTATTGTCAAGAGCGACCACTTGGCCGAGTTTACGGGCAGTGTAGGTGTATACTTCAATATTCCGCTGAGTTCACGACTCTCGTTAGGCACGAAAGCCCTGATAGGTCGTTCGTTTACTCAGGAACTGGACATTGACGGATATGCAAAGGGTAACGTGAAGAACATCCCCTACTACATGCTGATACAGGATGGTCTGGTAGCGAAGGATCCTGAAGACGGGTCTTTGTTATTCCTTCCAGAAGCTCCTGAAAGCACTGGCGAGACCTACGAAACCGAGTGGGACTATCTGAAGCTGGGTGCCAGCAGTTCTACGGCATGGGGTACCGGCATTTCGCTGACCTACCGATATAAGTCGAACTTCTCTTGGCGGCTGTATTGTGATTACGACTACTCTGAGAAGAAGTACACACTGACTTACGATAGTTCCTATTTCCTCAAGAGGGCCGTCACATCAGGAACCCTTGCGCTCCTGTCAAACCCGGATGTATCACCACTGGCTGGAGACTTGACACCATACGTATTCAAGAAGGACAAAAAGATGCACTACGTCACCATCGGTCTCTCGTTCCTCGTGAACCTTTAGCAGGTGAGAAGTTAGATGTAAGAAGTAAGAAATATGTCAAATTTAGTAGCAATAGTAGGACGTCCGAATGTGGGCAAGTCCACCTTATTTAATAGATTGACCAACTCGCGCCGCGCCATCGTCAGCGACGAGGCTGGTACGACTCGCGACCGACAATATGGCAAATGCGAATGGAACGGACGCGAATTCTCCGTCGTCGACACTGGCGGTTGGGTGGTCAACAGCGATGACATCTTCGAGGAGGAAATTCGCAAGCAAGTCATTGTGGCTACCGAAGAGGCCGACCTCGTACTGTTTCTCGTTGACATCAAGAACGGCGTCACCGACCTTGACATGGACGTGGCACAAATTCTGCGTCGCTCAAAGCTACCTGTTGTTCTTGTCGCTAACAAGGCCGACGACGGAAAGGACTTATATGGCCAGTATGAGTTCTACAAACTCGGACTGGGCGACCCTTATTGTGTCAGTGCAGCTACAGGCAGCGGCACGGGTGACCTGTTAGACTTCGTGGTGACGAAGTTGAAGACTGATGAAGTGGACGACCTGGAGGACGACACGCCACGCTTTGCCGTCGTAGGACGCCCCAATGCAGGTAAGTCAAGTATTATCAACGCCTTCATCGGTGAAGACCGTAATATCGTCACCGAGATTGCTGGAACGACACGCGACAGCATCTATACCAAGTACGACAAGTTCGGTTTCGACTTCTATCTGGTCGACACCGCCGGCATCCGCCGCAAAAATAAAGTCACCGAAGATTTGGAGTTTTATAGTGTCATGCGTTCCATCCGCGCCATCGAGAACTCAGACGTCTGCATCCTGATGATTGATGCCACCCGAGGCATCGAGGCACAGGACATGAACATCTTCCAGCTCATCCAAAAGAATAACAAATCATTAGTCGTTGTCGTCAACAAGTGGGACCTAGTCGAAGACAAGTCGCAGGCTGCCATCACCACCTTCGAGAATGCCATCCGCAATCGCATGGCGCCATTTGTCGACTTCCCCATCATCTTCGCCTCCGCCGTCACCAAGCAACGCATCTTCAAGGTGCTCGAAACGGCCAAGCAGGTTTACCTGAACCGTAAGATCAAGATTGGCACATCGAAGCTCAACGAGGTCATGCTACCCATCGTCGAAGCCACTCCCCCACCCTCAATTAAGGGTAAATACATCAAGATCAAGTATGTCTCACAGGTGCCCGACACGCAGATTCCCACCTTTGTGTTCTATGCCAACCTGCCACAATATGTCAAGGAGCCATACCGTCGTTTCCTGGAAAACAAGCTGCGCGACAACTGGACGCTCACAGGCACACCGATTAATGTATTCATCAGACAAAAATGAGAAATCTCATTTTCTATCTTTCGTTGATACTACTTTTCTCTTGCTCCAACACGCTTTCGCCAGAGCAAGAGGCTGCCAATGCTGCACTCGAATGCTACCAGTACTTGGTGGAGCGTCAATCTGATAAGTTCTTGGAGGGTAAGGTCGGCATTGACTCGCTGTCCAAAGCATACACCGAACAACTGTTGCAGGCAACACGTCTCTACCTTTCAGACATCGATGCCAAGCATGGTGGACTCCGTGAAGTGCGCATTTCCAACAACGTTGCTCGTTGCGACACACTACCTACTCACGGCGGCACTGGTGACGGACTCCCCGTCGTCTATGCCTACCTAATACTCTGTTATACCGACTCCACCCAAGAGGAAATCGTCGTGCCCATGACAGAAAAGAACGGCCAGTGGTGCATGAAATAGTCAATTTCCTTGCCACCATCGGCTGGTGCATCAAGCGCATCAAGTAACGGTTAGCGCTTCGTGCCTACGGAGATGTGGCCGAAGGGACCCGTGGTGGCAGCGGCATACTTCTCCAGATTCCTGTCGCCCTGCTGACCGTCTTGCAGAATGCCGCCGTTGTTCAGGTCATAATGCTTGCCACACTTCTTACAAGTGGCAATGCCGGTGGAGGCTACCTGTATGGCATAATGCGGACTGACATAGTTGTCGTAGTTGCGCACACAGTTTGGACATTGCACATCATAGGCCACGATGAGGTAGTTGCCAGAGGCGTCGAGCTGAGAATTCTGAAAGCCGACAACGATGCCATTGTTCAGACCCAGCACGAAGTCGGCCTGCTGTTCCATTGCCGTTTCAGGTTGTCTCGAGGACAGACCTTGGTTGTTTTGGAAGTTCAGATACTTGACACCTGCCTGAACAGACTCCGTAATGGTGCAAAATGTCCCTGGTGCATCGGCCAACAAGGCCGAAGCCAACGTCGCATCGTTATGCAGCGCATTGTCATAGGCAAAGCGGCACGGCCACGTGGAGAACTCGCTGTCTGCCTGACAGGCTGACAACAAGCCCATAGCAAAAACGCAAAATCCTACCGCCCATTTCATGCCAGTAGATCTTTTTCAGCACTGAGGACTGTCTCAAAGGCAAAACCTTCGAGCACACTGTCCATAAGGGCGGTAATACGATCGTTGCAAAGGTTGCCAATGCTACCTTCGTGGGTGTGGTGGATATTCTTATTGGGTGTAAACGTGCCTGCCTCGATATCAAGACCCACCTTCTTGTAGGCATCACGGAAGGGCATGCCTTCAGACGCCAGGCGGTTCACCTCCTCGACACTGAACATCGGGTCGTACATGGGGTTGTCCAGAATGTCATCGCGAACCTCTATTTTATTAATAATGTACGCGCACATTGAGAGGCAGTCTTTCAGCTCGTCGAAAGCTGGCAGGAAAACCTCTTTGATAATCTGCAAGTCGCGGAAGTAACCCACAGGCAGATTGTTCATAATAAGCGTCACCTGTTGGGGCAAAGCCTGCAGTTTGTTACATTTGGCGCGGATAAGTTCGAAGACATCGGGGTTCTTCTTGTGCGGCATGATGCTGCTGCCGGTAGTACACTCCTTCGGTAGCTTCACAAAGGCAAAGTTCTGCGAGTTAAATAGGCAGGCGTCAAAGGCCATCTTGGCTAATGTACCAGCAATGGTAGCGATGGCAAAGCCCACATTGCGCTCTGTCTTGCCACGTCCCATCTGGGCATACACCACATTATAATCCATCGAATCGAAGCCTAAGAGATCGGTGGTCATCTGACGGTTCAGGGGGAACGATGAACCATAGCCTGCCGCAGAACCGAGGGGGTTACGGTTAGTCATCTTATAGGCGGCCTGCAGGAATAGCATATCGTCGGTCAACGATTCGGCGTAAGCACCAAACCAAAGTCCGAAAGAACTGGGCATGGCCACCTGCAGATGGGTATAGCCGGGCATCAGCACGGACTTGTACTGTTCGCTCTTTTGGATGAGTTCGTCGAAGAGCACTTTCACGCCGTCAGCCACCTCCATCAGTTCGTGGCGAGTGAACAGTTTCAGGTCCACCAACACCTGATCGTTACGGCTGCGACCTGAATGAATTTTCTTGCCCATGTCGCCCAACTTACGTGTCAGCATCAGCTCCACCTGTGAGTGGACGTCCTCGACACCCTCTTCGATGACGAATTCGCCACGCTCGCAGACTTCGTAGATGTTCTTCAACTCAGCCAACAGCAGCGGCAACTCGTCCTTACCGATGAGGCCAATGCTTTCCAGCATGGTGATATGCGCCATCGAACCCAGCACGTCGTACTTGGCGAGATAGAGGTCCATCTCGCGGTCACGTCCCACGGTAAAGCGCTCTATCTCGGCATTCACCTCAAAATTCTTTTCCCAAAGCTTGTTTGCCATGTTATTTCGATATTACGTTATAACGTTATCTCGTTATGACGATTTAGACAAAAGGTATCTGTGACAAAGCATCGGCTATTTTCTCCACACCATCCTGCAGGGGGCCACTGACCATGCCCTTCAGCATGAAGGGAATATCGGCCTTGACGGTGACCTTCATCTTGCTGGTGGCGGCATCGACAGGAAGGACCTGAATCCACAGATTAAAGGGAATCGGCGACTGCTCCGTCTCGAACTTCACGCAGCGGTTCTCCTCACGCTCAATGATGCGCAACTTGATTGTTCCTACGGGAGCCACACTGACCTGTACGCTGTCGCTGTCGAACTGGAAGTCCTGCAACTTGTCCTCCGGCACCCTGTCGCGCACACGCTCCAAATTGCTGAGGTCACTGATATTACGATACACATCCTCTACGGGATAGTTAATTTGCTTAATACTGCTTTCAAACTTACTCATCTTTCTTCCAATTTGCCGGGTCCTTACGCCACTCTTTTAACACTTCTATTTCTTCCGGTTTGATATAGCCTGTCTCAGCAGCCTGCTCCAAGACGGCATTGTAGTCGCTCAGCGTGATAAGGCGTACGCCAGCCTCACGGAAAGCCTCCTCGGCTACAGGGAAACCGTAAGTGAACGATGCCACCATACCGATGACCTCAACACCATACTCACGCAGGGCTGCCACAGCCTTCAGACTGCTGCCACCAGTGGAGATGAGATCCTCGACGACGATGACCTTCACACCCTTCTGCAGCTCACCTTCAACCTGATTGCCCATGCCATGGTCCTTTGGTTTCGGACGTACATAGACATAAGGCAAACCCAGTTCATCGGCTACTAAGGCCCCCTGGGCAATAGCTCCCGTCGCCACGCCAGCTACGGCCTCAGCCTCGGGGAAGTACTGCTGAATGAGGTGGCACAGTTCTAATTTCACAAATGAGCGCACCTCAGGAAAACCTAATGTCTTGCGGTTGTCGGTATAGATGGGCGACTTCCAACCACTGGCCCACGTAAAAGGCTCGTTGGGCTGAAGCTTAATCGCCTTGACGTCCATCAGTTTCTGCGCAAACAGCTTTTTGATTGTATCCATAAGTTCTTGTAGTTTTTATTGCTTAATTTTGGCGCAAAGGTACAAAAAAAATGATAATTAACAATTGATAATTGATAATTATTAGCTTTTTCTTTCAATTCATTTGTCAGATTGAATAAAAAAGTGTACTTTTGCAAAGCAATTTAACCGAAAACATAACAAAGCGTAAGAAATATGACCAAGAAACTGTTATTAGGCGACGAAGCCATAGCATTAGGAGCCATCCATGCCGGACTGAGCGGCGTGTATGCCTACCCTGGCACGCCGTCAACGGAAATCACAGAGTTTATCCAGGGTAACGCCCTGGCCAAGGAACGCGGCATCCACAGCCGCTGGAGTACCAACGAGAAGACCGCCATGGAGGCTGCCCTCGGCATGTCGTTCATGGGCAAACGGGCCTTGGTATGTATGAAGCACGTCGGTCTGAACGTTTGTGCCGACCCGTTTGTCAACAGCGGCATGACGGGTGTCAACGGTGGTGTCATCGTCCTCGTGGCCGACGACCCCTCCATGCACTCCTCTCAGGACGAACAGGACTCGCGCTTCTATGGTAAGTTTGCCATGATTCCCACCTTCGAGCCATCCAACCAGCAAGAGGCCTACGACATGGTGAGTGCCGCCTTCGAATATTCTGAGCGTATTTGTCTGCCCGTTCTGATGCGCGTCACCACCCGCATGGCCCACAGCCGCGCCGTTGTTGAGTGTGTTGACGTGGCACGTCAACAAAACGAGTTGAACTACAACGCCGTAGCTGCCAACTGGGTGCTGCTGCCTGCCAATGCCAAGAAGCGCAACGACAAGGTGACTGCACAGCAGGCTGATTTGGAGGCCGATGCTGCCAACTCCACCTATAATATATATATAGAAGGACACGACAAGTCGTTAGGCATCCTGGCCAGCGGCATCGGTTACAACTACGTCAACGAGTGTTTCCCCAAGGGATGTCCATTCCCTCTTCTGAAGATTTCACAGTATCCGTTGCCTAAGAAACTGGTGCGCCGTCTGTTAGACGAGTGCGAGAATGTGCTCATCGTCGAGGAAGGCCAGCCCTTCATCGAGGATTTGGTACGCGGCGTGGCCGACATGCCCAATGTTCACGGCAAATTGGACGGCACCCTGCCTCGTACCGGCGAGCTGACGCCTGACGCAGTAAAGAAGGCGTTAGCCCAACTCTCAACTCTCAACTCTCAACTCTTAACTGAAGACGGCTTCGCCCCATGCGAAGACGTCGTTCCCCGTCCACCTGCACTCTGTCAGGGCTGCGGTCACCGCGACGTCTATGCAGCCTTGAATGAAGTACTGAAGGAGTACGACAACCCACGCGTCTTCGGTGACATCGGCTGTTACACACTCGGTTTCCTGCCGCCATTCCGCGCCATCCATTCGTGTGTCGACATGGGTGCTTCGATTACAATGGCTAAGGGTGCAGCTGACGCTGGTCAGTGGCCTGCCGTAGCCGTCATCGGTGACTCTACTTTCACTCACTCCGGCATGACGGGCTTGCTCGACGCCATCAACGAGAATGCCGACATCACCGTCATCATCTCCGACAATCTGACTACCGGCATGACTGGCGGACAGGACTCTGCCGGTACCAACAAGTTCGAGGCCATCTGCCGCGGCTTGGGTCTGAGTGACGAACACCTGAAGGTAGTCGTTCCCCTGCCTAAGAACATGCCTGAGATAACCCAGGCCATCCGCGACGAGATCAACTATCACGGCACCAGCGTCATCATCCCACGCCGTGAGTGCATGCAGACTCTCCAACGTCACCTCAAGCAAAAGAAGGCTGCTGAGAAAAAGTAAAAAGGTAAAAAAGTAAAATCATGAAGACAGATATTATCCTTTGTGGCGTAGGAGGACAGGGTATCCTCTCTATTGCTACCATCATCGGCGAAGCCGCCATGAATGAGAACCTATATATCAAGCAGGCCGAGGTACACGGTATGAGCCAACGTGGCGGCGATGTACAGTCAAACCTGCGCATCTCGTCAGATCCTATCGCCAGCGACCTCATTCCAAAGGGCGGTGCCGACGTCATCATCTCCATGGAACCCATGGAGGCTCTGCGCTACCTGCCTTTCCTGGCCAAGGACGGCTGGATCATCACCTCGTCGACGCCCTTCGTCAACATCCCCAACTACCCCGACATGGAGGTCATCAACGCTGACCTCGACAAGTTGCCCAACGTCATCAAGCTCGACATCGAGCAGAAGGCCAAGGATGCCGGCGTACCCCGTTCGGCCAACGTCATCCTGTTGGGTGCCGCCCAAAAGGCTCTCGGCATCGAGTACGGCAAGTTGGAAGATGCCATCCGCCGCGTCTTCGGCCGCAAGGGCGAAGCTATCGTCGAAGCCAACATCAAGGCTTTGGCCATCGGTCGCGAGGCTCAGAAATAATCATTTCGTGATAACGATATAAAGTTATAACGTCATAACGAAAACAATGAAACCAACACCAATTAAGAAAGAAATCGTTGACGGTCTGATTGCCCAGTTAGGCATTCAGGACTTTGCCAAGGCTACTATCCGTGAGGTGAAGCAGGTTGCTGCTATGGCCGAGAAGGAAAGTGGCATAGAGTTTATCAAGATGGAGATGGGCATCCCCGGTCTGCCTGCCGCTCAGGTGGGTGTCGACGCCCAGATTAAGTCGTTGCAGGACGGTATCGCCCACTCCTACCCCGACATCCAGGGCTATCCCGAGTTGAAGAAGCAGGCCTCGCGATTCGTCAAGGCATTCATCAATGTCGACATCGCTCCCGAAGGCTGCGTACCTGTCTGCGGCTCCATGCAAGGCACCTTCGCCTCGTTCCTCACCTGTTCGCAGGCCGACAAGCAGAAGGACACCGTACTCTTTATCGACCCTGGCTTCCCCGTTCAGAAGATGCAGCTGCAGGTACTGGGTGTGAAGTATGAAACCTTCGACGTCTACGACTTCCGCGGCGAAAAGCTCGGTCCAAAGTTAGAGAGCTATCTGAAGACTGGAAAGATTTGTGCCATCGTCTATTCCAACCCCAACAATCCGGCTTGGATCTGCATGACCGAACAAGAGTTGCAGACCATCGGACAGTTGGCTACCAAGTATGATGCCATCGTCATGGAAGACCTCGCCTACTTCGCTATGGACTTCCGTCAGGACTTGAGCAAACCCTTCGAGGCACCTTATCAGCCCACCGTGGCTCATTATACCGACAACTTTATACTGCTCATCAGTGGTTCGAAGGCTTTCAGCTATGCCGGCGAGCGTATCGGCGTGACATGTATCAGCGACAAGCTGTTCCACCGTCACTTCCCTGACCTCAGCGCACGCTACGAGGGTTTGCCCTTCGGACTGGTTTTCTCCACCCGCATGCTCTATGCCCTCTCCAGTGGCACCAGCCATTCGGCCCAGTATGCTATGGCGGCTATGATGAAGGCAGCCTGCGACGGCGCATACAACTTCCGCTCGGAGGTAAAGGTCTATGGCGACCGTGCCCATAAGCTAAAGGAGATTTTCTGCAAGCACGGCTTCCACATCGTTTACGACCGCGACCTCGACAAGCCCATCGCCGACGGCTTCTATTTCACCATCGGATACAAGGGGATGACGAGTGGTCAGCTGGCCCGCGAACTGATGTACTACGGGGTGTCAGCCATCTGCCTCATCACCACCGGTTCCCATCAGGAAGGCCTTCGCGTGTGTACCTCTTTTATAGAAGATCACCAGTACGCCCAGCTCGACGAACGCATGGCCATCTTCGAGGAAAACAATAATTAAAGCCAACACAAATATTAAACAAGTAAGCAATGAGAAAAACAAAACTTCTTTCTACTGCGGCCTTGTTGCTGGCGCTGTTCAGCAGCACGGCTGCTATGGGGCAACAATCGTCAAGTAATGACAACGAGTGGTTGAAGGACCTGACTGACCGTGTTCAGTTGCACGGTTATGCCCAAGGTGGTTTCAACTACACCCACAAAGACGGCGAGGATACGCAGACCTTTGATTTGAAGCGCATCCTCTTCTGGACTAATGCCCAAATCACCGACCGCTGGTCTTTCCTTTTCATGCACGACTTCTCCAGCGTCGTACAAGAGTATTACACCGACTTTCGCATTTCGAACAACAAGGCGCTGACTGTCCGCTTGGGACAGTTTAAGAACGCCCTGTCATACGAGAACCCGTTATCGCCGACGTCTATGGAAGCCATCGACGTCTATTCCGAGGCTGTCACTTTCCTGACAGGTTGCGGCAGCGACCCTCTGTTGGGCGTGCAGTATGGCCGTGACCTCGGACTTGCCGTCTTCGGCGAGACCAACGACGGCAAGGTGCGCTACGAATTGAATGTCATGAACGGACAGGGCATCAACAAGAAAGACGGCAACAAGGAGAAGGACTTCATCGGCCGTCTGGAGTACCATCCTGCCAAGGGGCTGAACATCATCGCCACCGGTCAGCTGGGTCGTGGCCACGCCATTGCCACCTCTCTCTATAACCCCAGCATCCAAGTGGGTGACAACTACAAGCGCAACCGCTGGACTGTAGGTTTTGACTACAAGTCGAAGGGTCTGAACGTCCACGGCGAATATCTGGAAGGTAAGGACAAGGACGCCACCAGCCGCGGTGCCTATATTACTGGTAATGTTCCCCTTGGCAAGGGTGTCGACTTCGTTGGGTCTTACGATTTCTTCAACTTCAACACCGACTTAGACATGGATCAGCACAAGGCCATCGCCGGCTTCCAGTACTGGTTCTACCAGAAGTGCCGTTTCCAGGTGCAGTACGTCTACAAGAGCGCCTACACTCAGGACGGACGGTTCATCCACGGTGCCAACCACGCCATCATGGCACAGATGCAGATTCGTCTGGACTACGCCAAGAAGAAGTGAAGCCCACCCCCTGCCCCTCCCATAAGGGAGGGGAGGAAAAAAGCCAGAGAATAAATCGTCAAATCGTAAATAGTCAAATAGTAAATACCCAAGATGTTTATCAAAGTTCTTCTAACCATTATCTTTTTCGTTGTCATGCTGGGTGTGGGACTGTACAGTCGCAAACAGGCCAGCAGCGTCGATGGTTTTGTACTGGGTGGACGCTCAGTAGGTCCTTGGCTGACGGCATTCGCCTTCGGCACCAGTTATTTCTCGGCAGTGGTCTTTGTGGGCTACGCCGGACAGTTCGGATGGAAATACGGCCTCTCGTCGGCATGGATCGGCATCGGCAACGCCATCATCGGCTCGCTGTTAGCATGGCTCATCTTAGGTCGCCGCACCAAACTGATGACGCAGCACATTGAGTCGCGCACCATGCCCGACTTCTTCGGCACCCGCTTCGACAGTCAGGGACTTCGTGTCGTGGCCTCCGTCATTGCCTTCGTATTCCTCATCCCTTATACCGCCGGCGTCTATAGCGGCATTTCCAGACTCTTCGAGATGGGCTTCAACATCCCCTACGAATACTGCGTCGTCATCATGTCCATCCTCACCGCCGTCTATGTCATCCTCGGCGGCTACAAGGCAACAGCCATGAACGACTTCATCCAGGGCATCATCATGCTCTTCGGCATCGTCGCTGTCATCGCTGCCGTGTTGAATGCGCAGGGTGGTCTCAGCGCAGCCGTAGAAAAGCTGGCACAATTGCCCTCCGATACCGACCCGTCAGTCAACGGCGGCTTCGCCTCGTGGTTCGGCCCCGACCCGTGGGGCTTGCTCGGCGTGGTCATCCTGACATCATTAGGCACCATGGGTCTGCCCCAGATGGTGGGTAAGTTCTACTCCATCACCGACGAGGCTGCCATCAAGCGCGGCACTATCATCAGCACCATCTTCGCCTTCATCGTGGCCGGCGGCTGCTACTTCCTTGGAGGTTTCGGGCGACTCTACGATCCCGTCATCAATGAAGCAACAGGCAAGATTGCCTTCGACTCGATAGTACCCGCCATGCTCATCACCTTACCCGACGTGCTCATCGCCCTCGTGGTACTGCTGGTACTCTCTGCTTCCATGTCAACACTGGCCTCGCTGGTACTGACATCCTCTTCGACGATGACCCTCGACCTCATCTATCGCGACAAGAAGTCGCTGCCCGGCGAGGTGGAGGAAGGAACCATCGACGACGTCGTTGCCGAGAAGGTGGAGCGCCGTAAGGTAGTGGTGATGCGCGTACTCATCATGTTCTTCATCGCCATCTCGCTGCTCATCGCCCTCAACCCGCCGACGTTCATCGCCCAGCTCATGGGTATCTCATGGGGGGCCCTGGCAGGAGCCTTCCTCGCTCCCTTCATGCTGGGTCTCTACTGGCGCGGTGTCACCACGGTCAGCGTCTGGGCATGCTTCATCTGGGGTGTGGGACTGACCGTCGTCAACATGCTCCTTGGCAACCCCATCAACCCCATCAACTGCGGCGCCATCGCCATGGTGGGTGGTTTCCCCGTTGTCTGGATCGTCAGTCTGATTTCACCGAAACTTCCCGACCAGACTATTGATAGCATTTTCCGATGCTATCAAAAATAGCTCGTCGTATCGTTATACCGACATAACGTCATCCCGGAAAGAACAAATTGTAAATCCTAAAATTGTAAATTACTAATATGATTTGGAATCCTAACAAAGAATGCATGAGCCGCGACGAGATGAGCGCTCTGCAAAGCAAGCGACTGCGCAGATTAGTGAGGTATGTCTATCACCATGTACCTTTCTACCGTCATAAACTTCAGGAGTTAGACATACGCCCCGATGACATTCAGACCATCGAGGACATCACCAAGCTGCCATTCACCACCAAGCAGGACCTGCGCGACAACTATCCGTTCGGTCTGCAGGCCGCACCGCCAAGTGAGATTATCCGTATCCACGCCTCTTCCGGCACTACGGGAAAACCCACCATCGTAGGCTACACCCGTAAGGACATCGGTGTATGGAGTGAGACGATGGCCCGCTGTCTGACCTCCTTTGGTGTCACCCGCGACGACGTCTTTTCTGTCGCCTACGGCTATGGCCTGTTTACTGGCGGCTTAGGAGCCCACTACGGTGTGGAGCACCTCGGTGCTGCCGTCATCCCTGCCAGTACGGGTAACACCGAGAAGCACCTGAGACTCATCCGCGACCTCGGCATCACAGGTATTGCCTGTACGCCGTCGTACGCCCTCTACTTGGCTGAAACCATGGAGAAGATGGGCATCACGAAAGACCAGATCCAGCTGCGCATCGGTGCCTTCGGCGCAGAGCCGTGGACCGAGCAGATGCGTCAGGAGATCCAAGAGCGTCTGGGACTAAAGGGCTACAACATCTACGGACTCTCCGAGATTATGGGACCCAGCGTCAGTTATGAATGCCAGATGCAGCACGGCTCTCACATCAACGAAGACCACTTCTACCCCGAGATCATCAATCCTACGACCTTGGAGCCGCTGCCGGTCGGACAGACTGGCGAATTGGTCTTTACCACCTTAACGAAAGAAGGCATGCCTCTGTTGCGCTACCGTACTCGTGACCTCTGTACCCTGCTGCCTGGCACTTGCGACTGCGGTCGTACCAACATCCGCATGGGACGCATCGAGGGTCGTTCCGACGACATGCTCATCATCCGAGGCATCAACGTCTTCCCCTCTCAGGTGGAGAGTGTTGTACTTTCGATGCCGGAGTTTGCACCACGCTACATGCTCGTCGTCGACCGCGTCAAAAACCTCGACACGTTGCTCGTCCAGGTGGAGATCCGTCAGGAGTACTTCACCAGCACCTTCGACACGCCCGCTGCCATCGATGCCTTGGAGAAGAAGCTCGCAGCGAAGCTCAAGAGCGTGCTCAGCATCGCAGCCAAGGTTCAGCTCAAGGCTCCCGGCACCATCGAGCGCAGCCAAGGCAAGAGTGCACATGTGATAGATAACCGCAAACTATAAATAAAGGTAAAAAAGTAAAAAGGTAAAAAGTAAAATGAACAATTCACCTTATTTTAACCCTGAACGCGAGACGATGACGCGAGAACAGATTGAGGCCTACCAGCTGGAACGCCTCAAGGAAACTGTGCGCCATTGTCTGAAGAACGAATTTTATCAGAAGAAGTTTAAGGAGGCCGGCATCACCGCTGACGACATTCAGACCTTGGACGACGTCCGCAAGATTCCCTTCACCACAAAGCAGGACCTCCGCGAGACCTATCCCTTCGGTATGGCCTGCGTACCCCTGAGAGACTGTGTTCGTCTGCACTCCTCTTCAGGAACCACCGGCAACCCCACCGTCATCCTGCACACCAAGAAGGACCTCGACGAGTGGGCCAACCAGGTGGCTCGTAACCTGTGGATGGTGGGACTACGCCCTGACGACGTGTTCCAGAATTCCTCCGGCTACGGCATGTTCACCGGCGGCTTAGGCTTCCAGTATGGTGCCGAGAAGTTAGGCATGCTCACAGTACCTGCCGCCGCTGGTAACTCGTTGCGACAAATCAAGTTCATCAAGGACTTCGGCACCACCGCCCTGCACGCCATCCCCTCATACGTCACCCGTCTCTACGAGGTCATGCAGCAAGAGGGCGTCGACCCCCGTCGCGACACCAAGCTGAAAGTGCTCGCCATCGGCGCCGAGCCCCACTCCGACGAACAGCGCAAGCGCATCGAGGAAATGATGGGCGTCAAGGCCTACAACTCGTTCGGCATGTCGGAGATGTGCGGTCCCGGCGTAGGCTTCGAATGCCCGGAGCAGAACGGTCTGCACTTCTGGGAGGACTACTACATCGTCGAGATAGTCAATCCCGACACCCTGGAACCCGTTCCCGACGGCGAGATTGGCGAACTGGTGCTCACCACGCTCTGTCGTGAGGCCATGCCGCTGCTGCGTTACCGTACTCGCGACCTGACCCGCGTGCTGGGTCGCAGCTGTCCTTGTGGCCGCAACCACATCCGCCTCGACCGAATGCGTGGCCGCAGCGACGACATGATTGTGCTGCGAGGCGTCAATATCTTCCCCATCCAGATTGAGAAGATCCTGATGAAGTTCCCCGAAGTGGGCACCAACTACCTCATCACGCTGACCACTGAGGACAACAACGACCAGATGACCGTCGAAGTCGAAGTCAACGAGGGAACCGACGACTTCACCAAGCTGAAGGAACTCGAAGGCGAGCTGCGCCACCAGATAGGCGACGAAATCCTTCTGAAACCCCGCATCCGCCTCGTTTCCAAAGGCACGCTGCCCGTCAGCGAAGGCAAGGCCGTCCGCGTCGTCGACAAGAGAAAAGTCTACCAGTAATTTAATTTTATATTATGACAATCCATCAGTTATCCATTTTCATCGAGAACCGTTCTGGCACGCTTATCAAGGTGCTGCAGATTCTCAAGGAGACCAACATCCAGATTGTAGCCTCCACCATTGCCGACACGGCAGAGTACGGCATCTACCGTCTCATTTGTAGTGAACCCCTCCGCGCCTACGAGGAGCTGAAGAATGGCGGCGTCGCCGTAGCACTCTCCAACGTCTTCGCCCTCGAGCTGGACGACGTGCCCGGCCGTGCTGCCGACGCCGTGGAGACCTTCTCCAAGGCTGGCATCAGCATTGCCTACATGTACACCTTCCTGCTTCGCGGAAAGGGCATCATGGTGTTCCGCACCGAGAATGCCGAAGAGGCCGAAAAGGTCATCCTCGACAACAAGCTCCAGTTCATCCAGGAGCCCGACCTCTCGAAGTGGGTATAACGCTACACCTTATTTATATATATAGAGCGCTCCGGCACGAGGTCGGAGCGCTCTATTTTTTAAATCTATAGAAAAAAACTTCGTTTTTCTTTTGATTATTTAGAATAAGTTCGTATCTTTGTAGCCGTATTGTGTAATGTTGCGAAAGTGCCCTCGATGGGCAAAACAAAAAAAGCTATCTAAATTATTATCTAAAAATATTACATGCTTATGAAAAAAATTACAAAACTAATGCTTACCCTCGCACTGCTATTAGTCGGTGTAACGGGGGCGAAGGCTGACACTGTCGTTGATGCAGAAGTCGATTTCTCCAAATTTGAAGACGGCGATGCAAGTACGATTAAGTTCTATAATTGGGGAGCCAGTGATGAGGCGAAAGCCCGTCTCTCTATCAAGAATGGTTGTCTGCATTTTGAAAGTACAGAAGCAACCGATCCTTCTTGGGCTTGCCAGTTTTTTCCTATTGGTGGTGTAATAGCAGAGGAAGGTGTTACCTATACCCTCCACTTCAAGGTTAAGGGTTCTGTTGCACAGAACATTTCTGCACTTGGTTTTGGTCAAAATCCTTATGGACAGTTCCCTATTACTACAGAGTGGGTAGAAGGAACTTTTGACTATACAGCAGCAGGAGAAAATCCAGAGGGCGATATTGTCTTTCAGTGTGGTAACTATGTAGGTGAGTGGGATATTGCATATCTGAGGATTACACATGAGCTAGCTGCAGGGACTCAGGCTGTTGACCGTTGGCTTGCCTGTGATGGTGTAGCTCATGCTAATAATTGGGATAGACAAGCCACTTATAGTTTTACAACACCGTTAGAAAAAGACGCCACCTATGTTGTAAGTGCTGATATCTATTCTGTTGAAGGTGGAGAATGTTCTCTATGGTCTTTATGGGAAGCTAGTCCCAATAAAAATGAATGGGGTGGAACAACTGACGTTCAGTATCTTTCTGGCAAAACCGTTAACAATACCATAACCACCTATACATGGGAGTTTACAGCTTCTTGGCCTAATGATAAAATATCATTTGTTTTTGGTACTATTGATGGTAAAATCTGTTTTGACAATGTATCGTGCAAGAAAAAGAATACTGATACAGAACTGATTTTTAATGGAGACTTTTCCGGAAGTAGCATTAACGGCTGGAATAACACAGGAAATACAACATTTACATTAGAGACTGTATCAACTGAGCCTCCCAAGCCAACGGTTTGGACTACAATTCTCGACAACGACCCACGCTGCTTCCGTAGCAAGGAATATCCTGACGGTAGTGTCCTGCCCGTAAAGATTAATGACAATGGTGAATTCGTAGTGAATGCCCCTGCATTAGCTGAGTATACTTGGGATTCCCAGTTCTGGATTCGTTTACCGCAGACGTTGGCCGCTGGTAAAAAGTTTAAAGTAAGTTTCGATTATATGGCCAGTGCGGCTGTATCTGCACCTACACAGAGCCATAACGAGCCAGGGCAATATATCCACTGGGCTTGTGCGGGTGATGTCAACTTCACTACAGAGTGGCAAACTTTTAACA
>JAEEGG010003130.1_pt1 | contig 41603 bp, 56 predicted proteins | sample 9134161 | NCBI WGS metagenome assembly JAEEGG01 (sample SAMN16246543, study PRJNA631951) | gut metagenome | biome: gut microbiome; feature: rumen; material: CR-attached | host: Bos | place: Iran: Karaj | collected 2018-10 | reverse complement strand
GAAGGTGAAACAATTGACTTTTTTAGCAATATCTGAAAATGGCTTTAAAGAAATATAAACCTACGACACCAGGTCAGCGTTTCAAGGTTTTGAGCGCATTTGACGAGATTACGACCGACAAACCCGAGAAGTCGTTGCTTGCTCCTATGAAGAGCACGGGTGGCCGTAACTCCAGTGGTAAAATGACTGTCCGTTACAGAGGTGGCGGACACAAACAGAAGTACAGAATCATCGACTTCAAGCGTGACAAGGACGGCGTTCCGGGCGTGGTTAAGACTATCGAATACGATCCGAACCGCACTGCTCGCATCGCCTTGGTATTCTACAAGGATGGTGAGAAGCGTTACATCATCGCTCCTGCCGGTTTGAAAGTCGGTCAGGAAGTCATCAGCGGCAAGGGCGTTCAGCCGAACGTTGGCAACACCTTGTTCCTGAGTGAAGTTCCGTTTGGTACTATTATTCACAACATCGAGTTGCGCCCAGGTCAGGGTGCCAAGATGGCTAGAAGCGCCGGTTCCTACGCACAGTTGATGTCGCGCGAGGGCAAGTACGCTATCCTGAGAATGCCATCCGGTGAGACTCGTATGATTCTCCAAGCCTGCAAGGCCACCATCGGTTCCGTTTCCAACGGTGACCACAACCTCGAGAAGTCAGGAAAAGCCGGTCGCAGCCGCTGGTTGGGCCGTCGTCCTCACAACCGTGGTGTTGTCATGAACCCTGTCGATCACCCGATGGGTGGTGGTGAAGGTCGTGCCTCCGGCGGTCACCCGCGTTCACGCAAGGGTTTGCCGGCCAAGGGATACAAGACCCGTTCACCCAAGGCAGCCTCAAGCAAGTACATTATCGAAAGAAGAAAGAAGTAATCATCAGGAAAATCGCATAATACTATGAGTCGTTCATTAAAAAAAGGTCCATACATCCACTACAAACTCATGCAGAGAGTGATGGAGAATGTCGAAAGCGGCAAGAAGACCGTTATCAAGACATGGTCAAGAGCATCAATGATTTCTCCTGATTTCGTCGGTCAGACCATCGCTGTTCACAACGGCAACAAGTTCATCCCGGTCTATGTGACTGAGAACATGGTTGGCCATAAGCTGGGCGAGTTCGCTCCGACGCGTATCTTCAGAGGTCATGCTGGTAATAAAGATAAAGGTAACAAGTAATATTTAGGTAACAATGGGAGCTAGAAAACACAACAGAGCTGAATCCATCAAGGAAGCTCGTAAAAACGTAGCCATCGCACATCTGAACAACGTTCCGACGTCTCCTTACAAGATGCGTCTTGTGGCCGACATGATCAGAGGTCAGAAGGTGGAGCTTGCACTGCATGCCTTGCAATATTCGCCCAAGGAGGCCTCGAAGAAGGTTTACAAACTGCTTCGTTCGGCTATCGCCAATTGGGAAGCTAAGAATGAAGGGAAGCGCGTCGAGGACAGCAACCTTTACGTCAAAGAGATCTGGGTCGATGAAGGCCGTACGCTGAAGCGCATCCAGGCTGCCCCTCACGGACGTGCATTCCACATCCGTAAGCGTTCAAATCACGTTACTATCATTGTCGATAGCAGAGTTGCTAAGGAAGAATAAGTAAATAATAGATAATTAAAATGGGACAAAAAACTAATCCTATAGGTCTTAGATTGGGAATCATCAAAGGATGGGATTCCAATTGGTATGGCGGAAAAGATTTCTCAGCCAAGCTCGTTGAAGACGACAAGATCCGCAAGTATCTGAACGCTCGTCTGGGCAAAGCCGGCATTTCAAAGATCGCCATCGAACGTTCCTTGAAATATGTCACCGTCACGATCTTCACCGCCCGTCCGGGTATGATCATCGGCAAAGGTGGCGAGGAAGTGGAAAAGCTGAAGAAAGAGCTTGTGAAGCTGACTGGCAAGGAGATCCAAATCAACATCAACGAGATCAAGAGACCTGAACTCGATGCGTATATCGTGGCTAGCACGATTGCTAAACAAATTGAAGGCCGTGTTTCATTCCGTCGCGCCATCAAGACCGCCGTTGCCGGTACGATGCGAATCGGTGCCGAAGGCATCAAGATCGTCATCTCCGGTCGTGTGGGCGGCGCCGAAATGTCACGCGCTGAGTCGTACAAGGAAGGTCGTATCCCGCTGCATACCCTGCGCGCTGACATCGACTACTCCTTGGTTGAGGCTCACACCTCCTATGGCCGTCTCGGCATCAAGGTGTGGATCTGCAAAGGTGAAATCTATGGCAAGCCAGAACTGGTTCCTACTAGCGTCAGCAGCCCGTCGAAGAGACAAGGTGCTGCCAAACCCGCTGGAGCTCCACGTCGCGGCAATGGAAAACGTAAGTGATTTTGTAAACTTTAAAAGTTAAGTAACGATGTTACAACCGAAAAGACAAAAATTCAGAAGACCCCAAAAAGGTAAGATGAAAGGCAACGCTTTCCGTGGCCATGAGTTAGCTTTTGGATCTTTTGGTATCAAGACATTGGAAGAGGCTCTGATTACCGCCCGCCAAATTGAGGCAGCCCGTCAGGCCGTTACACGTTATATGAAACGTGAAGGACAGATTTGGATCCGCATCTATCCCGACAAACCCATCACTAAGAAGCCTTTGGACGTCCGTATGGGTAAAGGTAAGGGTGATCCGGAATACTTTGTAGCTCGCGTTACCCCCGGTCACATGCTGTTCGAAGCAGACGGTGTGCCGTTGGCCGTTGCCAAGGAAGCTCTCCGCCTCGCCGCCCAGAAACTGCCGGTAACGACGAAGTTTGTGGTTAGAAGAGATTACGTCGAATAATTTAAGTTTGGAATAACAATGAAAAAAGAATCCTTAAGAGAGTTAAGCGTGGCCGACCTGAACGACCGTTTGGAACAAGCCCGCACCCAGCTGGTCAAGCTGAACCTTAATCACGCTGTGTCACCACTGGACAACCCTAACACGATTCGCGCTACCCGCAAGGATATCGCTCGTATTCTGACTGAATTGAGAAGACGCGAAATCGAACAGAGTAAGTAACTTAAACGACGATTGACAAAATGGAAACAAGAAATTTGAGAAAAGAAAGAATCGGCGTGGTTGTCAGCAATAAGATGGACAAATCCATCGTCGTGGAAATCGAACGTCGTGAAAAGCACCCGATTTACGGTAAGTTCATCAAGAAGACGAACCGTTTTATGGCTCATGACGAGAAGAATGAATGCAACATCGGTGACACCGTGCGCATCATGGAAACCCGTCCGATGAGTAAGAATAAATGTTGGAGATTAGTAGAAATTATCGAAAGGGCTAAGTAATATGATACAACAGGAAACCAGACTCGCAGTAGCTGACAATAGCGGTGCAAAAGAAGTCCTCTGCATCAGAGTGTTGGGCGGTACAAAGAAACATTACGCCCATACTGGCGACATCATCGTCGTCACCGTGAAAAGCGCCATTCCAAGCGGTAACATCAAGAAAGGTACCGTTTCAAAGGCAGTCGTAGTCCGTACCAAGAAGGAAACCCGTCGCCCCGACGGCTCCTACATCCGTTTCGATGACAATGCCTGTGTTCTTCTGAACAACGCCGGTGAACTTGTCGGAACCCGTATCTTTGGTCCCGTTGCCAGAGAGTTGCGTGAGAAACAGTTTATGAAAATAGTTTCACTTGCTCCAGAAGTGTTGTAATTTTAAAATTGATTGACTATGAAAATGCATGTTAAAAAAGGCGACACTGTCCTGGTCCTTTCAGGCAATGACAAAGGCAAGCAAGGCAAGGTGATGAGCGTCGATGTGAAATCACAACGCGCCATCGTCGAAGGCGTCCGCATCATCTCGAAGCACACCCGCCCCAACGCCGAACATCCCCAAGGAGGCATCATCAAACAAGAAGCCCCCATCCATATCTCGAATCTCATGGTGGTCGATAAGAGCGGCAAACCCACGAGAATCGGTCGTAAGATTGATGAAAAAACAGGTAAATCCATCCGTTATTCCAAGAGAACCGGAGAAATAATCAAGTAAGATGAACTATCAACCCAGACTTAGAACTCAATACAAGAGTGAAATCGTGCCTGCATTGATGGATGAATTCCACTATAAGAGCGTGATGCAGGTTCCACGGCTTTTGAAAATTTCACTCAATCAGGGTATCGGTGCTGCCTTGGCAGACAAGAAACTGATTGACTATGGTGTAGAGGAAATGAGTGCTATCACCGGTCAGAAAGCCGTTCCGACTATCTCAAGACACGACGTCAGTAACTTCAAGCTGCGTCGTGGAAACCCGATTGGCGTTCACGTTACACTGCGCGGTGACAAGATGTACGAATTCCTCGAACGTCTGGTCTGCGTCGCCCTTCCTCGTGTCCGCGACTTCAGGGGTATCAACGACAAAGGCTTCGATGGCCGTGGCAACTACAGTTTCGGAATCACCGAACAGATCATCTTCCCGGAAATCGATATCGAAAAGGTCAACCATATCAATGGTATGAACATCACCTTCGTCACTTCAGCCAATACTGATCAAGAGGCTTTGGCTTTGTTGAAACATTTTGGTCTTCCTTTTAAAAATCAAAAAAAGTAAACCATGGCAAAAGAGTCAATGAAAGCGCGTGAGCGCAAAAGAGCACAGATGGTGGCCAAGTACGCTGCCAAACGTGCAGCCTTGAAAGAAGCTGGCGATTATGAAGCACTGCAGAAACTGCCGAAGAACGCTTCCCCAGTCCGCCTCCACAACCGCTGCCAACTCACCGGCCGTCCGAAAGGCTATATGAGACAGTTCGGTATTTCACGTATCAACTTCCGTGAGATGGCACTGAAGGGCTTGATTCCAGGCGTAAAGAAAGCTAGTTGGTAATCATTAAAAACAGTAAGAGATGTATACAGACCCTATCGCAGATTATTTGACCCGCATCCGCAATGCCGTCAATGCAAAGCATAGAATCGTTGAAATCCCCGCTTCGAACATCAAGAAGGCCATGACCAAGATCTTGTTTGAGAAGGGTTATATCCTGAACTACAAGTTCGAAGAAGGAGAGAAGAAGTCACAGAACGTCATTAAGATCGCTCTTAAGTACCATCCTGTGACCAAAGTGCCGGCCATTTCCACCATCGACCGCGTTTCGCGTCCTGGCCTCCGGAAATATGCCGACAGCGAGAGCCTCCCAAGAGTGATGAACGGCCTCGGCATCGCCATCATTTCCACTTCACAGGGTGTGATGACCGACAAAGAAGCCCGCAAGCTCCATATCGGTGGCGAAGTGTTATGTTATGTTAGCTAATCAACCAAAGGAAAGGAGATTGGAATTATGTCAAGAATAGGTAAAATGCCCATCGCCATTCCGGCAGGCGTTACAGTCAACATCGACGACAAAGAACACACCATCACCGTCAAAGGTAAGTTGGGTGAGCTCACTCAGAAATACTCCGACCACGTCATTTTGGAGGTCGAAGGCGACCACATCCATGTGAAACCGAACGAGGCTGTTGCCGAAGCCGGTGCCAAACACGGACTGTACCGCGCCTTGATCTTCAACATGGTGAAAGGCGTCAGCGAGGGTTTCGAGACCGTCCAGGAATTCGTCGGCGTCGGTTACAAGGCCGAAGCCAAGGGACAAATCCTTGAGATGGCCCTCGGATACTCCCACACCATCTTCATGGAGATGCCTCCGGAGATCAAAATCGAAACCATCAACGAGAGAGGTAAGAACCCCATCTTGAAGATGCGTTCATACGACAAACAACTTCTTGGTCAGGTGGCCGCAAAGATCCGCTCGATGCGTAAGCCTGAACCTTATAAGGGTAAGGGTATCAAGTTCGAAGGCGAAGTCCTGAGACGTAAGGCAGGTAAAGCTGCTGGTAAGTAAAGATTAATACCTCAGTAAGAAAAGTAAGAAAATGGCAAAAACTAAAGAAGAGAGAAGACAGTTTATCAAGAAGAGCATCAGAAAGAAGATTTCTGGTACTGCCCAGCGTCCGCGCATGTCTGTCTTCAGAAGCAACAAGCAAATCTATGTGCAGCTGATTGACGACGAAGTCGGCAAGACTCTGGCTGCCGCCAGTTCCCGCGAGAACGGCATCGAAAATGAAAAGATCACGAAGACCGAACAGGCCGCCAAGGTGGGTGCCCTGATCGCCGAGAAGGCCAAGGCCGCCGGCATCGACACCGTCGTGTTCGATCGTAATGGTTATTTGTATCACGGTAGAGTGAAGTCGCTGGCCGACGCAGCTCGTAATGGAGGATTAAAATTCTAATTGTCATGGCAGAAGTTAATGTAAAAAGAGTAAAGTCTAGCGAAATCGAGTTCAAGGAACGTCTCGTTAGCATCAACCGAGTCACCAAGGTGACCAAAGGTGGTCGTACTTTCACTTTCGCAGCACTGGTTGTCGTCGGCAATGAGAATGGTGTCGTCGGTTACGGACTTGGCAAGGCCAAGGAAGCTACCGCTGCCATCCAGAAGGGCGTTGATGACGCCAAGAAGAACCTGGTGAAGGTTCCGGTTCTGAACGGCACGCTGCCTCACGAGCAGTACGGCAAGTACAGCGGCGCCTACGTCTACATCCAACCCGCTACTCCTGGTACCGGTGTCATCGCCGGTGGTGCCATGCGTGCCGTCCTCGAGAGCGTTGGCGTGAAGAACGTGATGGCCAAGTCGAAGGGCTCCTCCAACCCCCACTCGGTGGTGAAGGCTACTTTCGACGCTCTGACCAAAATGCGCGATGCCTACACCGTCGCACAATTGAGAGGTGTGGATTTGGATACTGTGTTTAACGGATAAAACTTTTGAACTATGAAGAAAGTAAGAATCACCCAAGTCAGAAGTGGTATCGGAAGACCACAAGATCAAAAGGACACTTTGAGGTCACTCAAACTGAGAAAGATGCATCAGTCCGTCGAGGTCGACATGGACGACCCCGTCATGGCTGGTATGGTGAACAAAATCGCCCACCTTCTCAAGATCGAAGAAATCTAATTGTTGAACTTATCTAATCTACATTTATCATGGATTTAAGTAATCTCAAACCAGCAAAAGGTTCTACAAAGGAAAAGAAAAGATTAGGCCGTGGCCAAGGTTCAGGAAGAGGCGGCACGTCAACACGCGGTCACAAGGGTGCTCAGGCACGCTCTGGCGCTAAGCGTAAGATCGGCTTCCAAGGTGGTCAAATGCCTCTCCAGCGTTTGGTTCCTAAGTTCGGTTTCAAGAACATGAATCGCGTTGAGTATTGCCCGGTTAACCTCTCCACTCTGCAGAAGCTTGCTGAAAACGGCATCACGGTGATTACTCCTGAGGTGCTCGTCGAAAACGGTATCACCCACAACAACGAACTCGTTAAGGTTCTGGGTCGTGGTGAATTGACTGCAAAGGTTGAAGTTAAGGTCCACGCATTTTCCGCCAAGGCTAAGGAAGTCATCGAAGCTGCTGGTGGCACTTGCGACAAATACGAAGCGCAATGAAAAGACTGATAGAAACCATAAGGAATATCTTTAAGATCGAGGAGCTGCGTAAGCGTATCCTTTACACGATCCTCATTATCTTGATCTACCGCTTTGGTTCATTTGTCGTGATCCCTGGCGTTGACCCCAACCAATTGTCGGCTCTGCAACAAAGCAGTGAAGGCGGCCTCCTCGGACTGTTGAACATGTTCTCCGGCGGCGCTTTCGGCAATGCTTCCATCTTTGCCTTGGGTATCATGCCTTACATCACCGCATCCATCATCATCCAATTGCTCGGTATGGCAGTGCCTTACTTCCAGCGCCTGCAAAAGGAAGGTGAAAGCGGCCGTAAGAAGCTGAACCAGATCATGCGTTACCTGACCGTCCTCATCGTGGTCGTCCAGGCCCCCGGTTACATCAAGAACGTCCTTGTCCAGTTGCCCAAGACCGCTGTGACGCCTTTCGATGGCGTTCACGATCCGAGTCTCTTCTTCTGGATCTCTTCGGTCGTCCTCCTCATCGCCGGTACCCTGTTCATCATGTGGCTCGGCGAGAAGATCACCGACAAGGGTATTGGTAATGGTATCTCCTTGATCATTATGATTGGTATCATCGCCCGTCTTCCCGGTGCGTTTGCTGCTGAATGCGGTACGCGTTTCAATGAGGGCGGCACGGGTCTCTTGATCCTCGTCATCGAACTGATCGTCCTGTTCTTTGTGATGGTGGGCACCATCGCCCTCGTCCAAGGTACGCGTAAGATCCCGGTACAGTATGCCAAGCGTGTTGTCGGCAACCGTCAATACGGTGGTGTCCGCCAGTACATCCCGCTGAAAGTGAATGCCGCTGGTGTTATGCCTATCATCTTCGCTCAGGCTATCATGTTCCTGCCTATCACCATTGCCGGCTTCAGCCAGTCGGAAAGCCTTACCGGCTTTGCCTCTGCCTTTACCAACATCAATGGTTTCTGGTACAACCTGGTGTTCTTCCTCCTGATCATCGCCTTCACGTATTTCTATACTGCTGTTACGATGAACACCAACCAAATGGCGGAAGACATCAAGAAGAACGGTGGCTTCATTCCTGGTGTGAAGCCGGGTAAGAAGACGGCCGAGTATCTCGACAGCATCATGTCGAGAATCACCCTGCCGGGTTCCATCTTCCTGGGCATCGTCGCCATCATGCCTGCCATCGTTGCTTCGCTCATGAACGTCACCACGGGATTCTCCCACTTCTATGGCGGAACCTCGCTGCTGATTCTTGTGGGTGTTGTGCTCGACACCTTGCAACAGATCGAAAGCCACCTTTTGATGCACCACTACGATGGTCTGACCAAGACGGGTCGTATCAAGGGTCGTGTCGGCAGAATGTGATTGTAAGAAATCAGTCCTTTGCCCTTGCGGCATGGACCGCCAACCAATCGGGAAACCTTCGTTGAATCACCACGGAGGTTTCCCGTAGGAAAGGCGGAAAAACCGATATAATAGGGTGGAAGAAAGAAAAATGACAAAAAATTCCTCCAATTGGAAAAGATTTTGTACTTTTGCAGCCCGAAAAATTGGGTCCGGATTGTTGAAGGACTGAAGTGAATAACAACAAAATAGTATTTGAAAGGATAGAATATGGTAAAACAAATGTCGATTGAACAGGAAGGCACAGTAGTGGAAGCATTGGGTAACGCCATGTTTCGTGTCGAGCTGGAGAACGGTCTGGTGATCATTGCCACGATTTCCGGCAAGATGCGTATGCACTATATCAAGATCCTGCCTGGCGACAAAGTCAAGCTGGAAATGTCTCCCTACGATCTGACAAAGGGCCGTATCACCTTCAGATACAAGAATTGACGCAAACTACAAAAGAATATTGAAATGAAAGTTCAAGCATCTGTAAAGAAAAGATCTGCCGATTGCATCATCGTCAAGCGTAAGGGCAGAGTGTATGTGATTAATAAGAAGAACCCTAAGGAGAATCAGCGTCAGGGTTAATCTTGGTTGAATATTTAAACTAAAGTAAAAGATAATATGGCAAGAATCGCTGGTGTAGATATCCCGAGCAACAAAGCCGGTGAGATCTCTTTAACCTACATTTATGGTATTGGCAGGTCGCTGTCGAAGGAAATCCTGAAGAAGGCTGGTGTTGAGCCCGCTAAGAAAGTGCAGGACTGGACCGACGATGAGCAGAAGACCGTTCGTGACATCATTGCCGAACAGTACAAGACCGAAGGTGAACTTCGCGGTGAAGTTCAGATGAACATTAAGCGTTTGATGGATATCGGTTGCTACAGAGGTGTCCGTCATCGTGCTGGTCTGCCCGTTCGTGGCCAGAGCACCAAAAACAACGCACGTACCCGTAAGGGCCGTAAAAAGACTGTCGCTAACAAGAAGAAAGCTACTAAGTAATAAGTAGTTGGATCATATCTAATTTAAAAAACCACACAATTAAAAAATGGCAAAAAACAAAGTTACAAAGAAGCGTGTTGTGAAGATCGAGGCAACGGGCATGGCTTTCGTGAAGGCTTCGTTCAACAACATCATCGTTTCCTTGACCAACAATGAAGGACAAGTCATTTCTTGGGCATCAGCAGGTAAAATGGGCTTTAAAGGCTCAAAGAAGAACACACCATACGCTGCTCAGATGGCTGCTGAAGAGTGCGCCAAGACTGCCTATGACTTGGGATTACGCAAAGTTAAAGTTTATGTGAAGGGACCTGGTGCAGGACGTGAATCCGCCATTCGTGCCATCCACTCCATGGGCGTTGAAGTGACCGAAATCATCGACGTCACCCCGCTGCCTCACAATGGATGCCGTCCTCCAAAACGTAGAAGAGTGTAAGTTGAACAATTAAAAACGTAGAATTATGGCTAGATATACAGGTCCAAAAACGAAGATCGCTCGTAAGTTCGGTGAACCTATCTTTGGTTCCGACAAGTACTTCGAAAAAAGAAATTATCCTCCTGGAATGCACGGTGCCAACAGCAGAAGAAAGAAAGTCTCGGAATACGGTACCCAGCTGAAGGAGAAGCAAAAGGCTAAATATACCTACGGAGTTCTCGAGAGACAATTCCGCAAGACCTTTGAGCACGCCCGCCGTAAGGAAGGCGTCACTGGTCTGATCCTGATGCAACTTTTGGAATCACGCCTCGACAATGTGGTCTACCGCCTGGGAATCGCTCCCACTCGTTCGGCCGCCCGTCAGCTTGTGAACCATCGTCATATCGTCGTCAATGGTGAAATCCTCAATATCCCGTCTTACCTTGTGAAAGTCGGTGATGTGATTGGCGTTCGTGAAAAGTCAAAGAGCTTGGAAGTCGTCACCAATTCTCTGGAAGGCCGTCAGGGCAGCAACTTCGCCTGGCTGGAATGGGATGCGGACAAGATGTGCGGCAAGTTCATGAACTATCCGGCTCGTGAAGAGATTCCGGAGAACATCAACGAACAGCTCATCGTTGAATTGTATTCTAAGTAATTGTTGATTATTAACCTGGTAAAAAAAATAAATATGGCAATTTTAGCGTTTCAAAAACCCGATGAGGTTATCATGGTTGAAGGCTCCGACACCAAAGGCGTATTCGAGTTTCGACCTCTAGAACCAGGTTTTGGTATCACCATTGGTAATGCGCTTAGAAGAATCCTGCTGTCTTCCTTGGAAGGCTTTGCAATCACTTCTATCCACATTGATGGCGTCAGTCATGAGTTCGCCTCTATCGATGGCGTTATTGAAGATGTCGCCGACATCGTTCTGAACTTCAAACAAGTGCGCCTTAAGCAACTTGTGGCTTCAGAGACTCATGAAAAGGTGAGCTTCACCATCACAGGTCAGGAACAGTTCAAGGCTGGTGATATTAACAAATATCTCAATGCCTTCCAAGTGCTGAACCCCGATCTCGTCATCTGCAACCTCGAACCTTCCGTGAAATTGAATATCGAACTCAATATCAACAAGGGTAGAGGTTATGTCCCGGCTGACGAGAACAAGGTCGTCGGCGCTCCTGTCGACACCATCGCCATCGACTCTATCTATACGCCCATCCGCAACGTGAGCTATAAGGTGGAAAACTGGCGCGTCGAACAGAAGACCGATTACGAAAAGCTCGTCATCGAAATCGACACCGATGGATCGATCAATCCTAAAGATGCTCTGAAAGAAGCTGCAAAGATCCTCATCTATCACTTCATGCTCTTCTCCGATGAGAACATCAATCTCGTCCCCGATGAGAAGACTGTGACCGAAGACCTTGATGAAGGCTCGTTGCATATCCGTCAGCTCCTCAAGACAAAGCTCGTTGACCTCGACCTTTCGGTCCGTGCGTTGAATTGCTTGAAAGCTGCTGAGGTTGAAACGCTTGGTGAACTTGTTGCCTTCAATAAGCAAGACCTTCTCAAATTCCGCAACTTCGGTAAGAAGTCGCTCACGGAGTTGGACGAGCTGGTCAGAAGCAAAGGCCTCGAGTTCGGTATGAATGTCAGCAAATATAAATTAGATAAGGAATAAGAAAGATGAGACACAATAAGAAATTCAATCACTTGGGAAGAAAAAGCGCTCACCGCAACGCTATGCTTTCAAACATGGCTTCCTCGCTGATTCTGAACAAACGCATCATCACTACCACTGCCAAGGCTAAGGCTTTGCGCATCTATGTCGAACCTCTGATTACCAAGGCAAAACCCGAGAACAACACGACCATGGAGCAAGGCACGAGCAACCGCCGTGTGGTCTTCAGCTACTTGCAAAACAAGTTTGCTGTGACTGAGCTCTTCCGTGAAGTGGGTCCGAAAGTGGCCAGCCGTCCCGGTGGCTACACCCGCATCATCCGCATGCCGGAAAACCGTCTTGGCGACGCTGCCGAAATGGCTATGATGGAACTCGTTGACTATAACGAGGTCTACACCCGCGAGGGTCAAAAGGCCACCAAGGCTAAGAGCACGCGCCGTGGCAGCAAGAAGGCTGCTCCTAAGGCCGAGGCTCCCGTTGAGGCTCCTGCAGAAGCTCCCGCCGAACAGGCTGAAGTGAAAGAGTAATGTTTTTTTCAATACAGATGATGAAGGCTGCCTTCGGGCAGCCTTTTTTTGTGTAGGCCTAAAACAAAAAAAAGCCGCTCAATAGAGCGGCTTTTTTATCATCGGGATACCCGAATCTTAGTTCTCAGCTTTCACATTGTCCATGCCAACCTGGACGGCTTGCATGTTCAGCGGGATGAGCTTGTGGGCGCGCTCCGGCAGGGAGTGACGCAGACCCTCTTCGACGTTCTTGTTGTCGATGATGGGGCGCAACTTCAGGAAAGCACCCAAGATGATCATGTTGAACACCTTGCTGTTGCCCATATCGGAGGCCAACTGTGCGCCTTCGATGCTGTAGATGTGAATGTCCTTACGGGTGGGCTTGTGGGTGATGCCGTTGGGATCATAGAGCAGATAGCCACCGGGCTTCACCTTGTCCTCAAACTTGTCGAGTGACTGCTGATTCAGAATGACGGCAGTGTCGAAAGCGTTGAGGATGGGGGAGCACACGCGCTCGTCGCTGACGATAACGGTCACGTTGGCCGTACCGCCACGCATCTCCGGGCCGTATGAAGGCATCCAGCTGACTTCCTTGTCCTGCATGATACCACTGTAAGCAAGGATCTTACCCATTGACAAGACACCTTGTCCGCCGAAACCGGCTATAATAATTTCTTCTGTCATTGCTTTGTCGTTTTTAGTTATTTCTTAATCAGCTCGAAATTGTCCTTGAGGTCGCCCAAAGGATAGACGGGCAGCATGTTGTCTTGCAACCACTTGTTGGCGTCGACGGCGCTCATCTTCCAGTTGGAGTTGCAGTTCGAAACGATTTCAACGAAGTTGACACCGTTCTTGTTCTCAATCTGGTTCTGGAAAGCCTTCTTGATGGCCTTCTTGCAGTTACGCACGGCGGCGGCGCTGAACACAGCCTGACGGGTGACATAGCGCGTGCCAGGCAACTGAGCCAGCAGTTGGGTGATCTGGAGCGGGAAACCGTTGTTAGGTGTTCCGTCGGGCCACTGAGGCATACGGCCGTAAGGCGTGGTGGCGGTCTTCATGCCCACGAGGGTGGTGGGAGCCATCTGGCCACCGGTCATGCCGTAGATACCGTTGTTGACGAAGATCATGGTGATGTTCTCACCACGGTTGCAGGTGTGGATGGTCTCGCAGGTGCCGATGGCAGCGAGGTCGCCGTCGCCTTGGTAGGAGAACACGACCTTGTCGGGCCACACGCGCTTGATACCCGTGGCGCACGCCGGAGCGCGGCCGTGGGCTGATTCGACGAAGTCGACATCGAAGTAGTCGTAGGCCATCACGGCGCAACCCACGGGGGAGACACCGATGGTGCGGTCGTCAACGCCGAGCTCTTCGAGCACTTCGGCGATGATGCGGTGCACGGTGCCGTGACCGCAGCCGGGGCAGTAGTGGAAAGGTTTTTCCGTCAGCAGCTTTGATTTTTCGTAAACCAAATTTTCAGGCTGGATGATATCTTGTAATGTGATTTCTGCCATTTTCTTATTCTCCTATAATTTGTTTCTTCATAGCTTCGAGAACTTCTTCCGGGGTGTGGATGATACCACCGACGCGGCCGAAGTGTTCGGCCTTCACGCGGCCATTGCAAGCCAGCAACACGTCTTCGATCATCTGACCGCAGCTCAGCTCAACTGAGAGGAATCCCTTAACGCCTTTGTCGATGAGACCGGCGATGGCTTTGCTAGGATAAGGCCACAGGGTGATGGGACGGAGCAGACCGACCTTCAGGCCTTCGGCGCGACCGAGTTGCACCGACTTCTGGGCGATACGGGCGCTGGAGCCGTAGGCAACGAATACGTATTCGGCATCGTCGCAGTCAATCATTTCGTAACGGACTTCGTTCTTGGTCACCTCGTCATACTTGCGCTGCAGGGCGCGGTTGTGCTCTTCCATGCGGGCGGAGTCGAGGTCCAAGGAGGTGATCACGCGGTGTTGCGTGCCACGCTTGCGGCCTGTCAGTGCCCAAGGATACTTGGCTTTGATTTCCTCTTCGGTCATGCGGGCTTTCTGCTCGGGCATGACGACTTTTTCCATCATTTGGCCGATGGCACCGTCAGAGAGGATGCACACTGCCATTCTGTACTTGAAGGCCAGTTCGAAGCCCAGCGGCACGAAGTCAGCCATTTCCTGGACGGAAGCGGGGGCGAGGACGATGTTACGGTAGTCGCCATTGCCGCCACCCTTGGTGTTCTGGAAATAGTCGGCTTGTGAAGGCTGGATGGTACCCAGACCCGGGCCGCCACGCACCACGTCGGCAAAGACGCAAGGCACTTCGGCACCAGCGATGTAGGCCAGACCTTCCTGCTTCAGGCATACTCCCGGGCTGGAGGATGAGGTCATGACGCGCTTGCCGGCTGCACCAGCGGCATACACCATGTTGATGGCTGCCAATTCACTTTCAGCTTGAAGAACGACCATACCGGTGCGTTCGTAAGGGTTCTGTTCCGACAGATACTCAATCACTTCCGACTGGGGCGTGATAGGATATCCGAAATAAGCATCGGCACCGCAACGGATGGCGGCCTCGGCCAATGCCTCGTTACCCTTCATCAGTTTTAATTCTCCCATTATGTAAGATTTTTTGATTTGTTAGACAATAGGTTTTGATTACAGGGCTTTCTTGTAAACCTTGATGACGCCGTCGGGGCAGGTGATGCCGCAGCTAGCGCAGCCGATGCAGGCTTCGGGGTTCGCCATGAAGGCGTAATTGTAACCTTTTCCGTTTACTTCTTTTGCCAATTCGATGACTTTGCACGGGCAGGCTGTGATGCATACGCCGCAGCCTTTGCAACGCTCAATGTCAACCACGATGGCTCCTCTGAATTTTGCCATATTGATTTGATTTTAGAATTTTGTGTTGTTCTTTAATAAACGAGCCACGAAATTAGGGAATTTTGGGCAAACTATGCTCAACTTTTCGTTTTATTTCGGCTCCAAGCACTAATTTAGATTGATTTTAAATTACATTGTCGCAATCTGCGTCCTCGCAGATTGGCTCATTGTCAACATTTGCGTCTCGCAAATGAAAAACACTTTCCCTCTCGCAAAAAGAGTTTCACTTTTCCGACTGCGTCCCGCAGTCGGTGACAATGTCATTAACAACCCAAGCTAAATTCTTATTATTCGCGATGATATACCGTATGACATTCTCAAAATGCTTTTGGTCTCTTATTAAGCGGTCGTATGATTCTGACTGCCACACGGGACCAGTTTTGTTCTCGTTTTCATTGATTTTCTTTGCAGTAAAACTCTTTATCGAACGCATGATTTCAATTAATTTGTAGCCTTCTTTGAGTTTCATAAGTATATGAACATGGTTTGGCATTACGACAAATGCAATCAAGTCGTAGCGTTTCCCATCAAAGAACAATAATGCGTCTTCTACAATTTTCCTATTGCTTTGCTTTTTAAGCAGGCAATTACCATGATCGTTATCCAGCCATTTATCTATGGCTTTCCCAAATTTATTGATGTATTCTTTCGTTGTCTTTTTGTCCCATGGCTGGGGATGGAGTTTCAGCCAGCTTTCTCTCTCATCGTGCAACCATTGAAGTTTCTCTTGTGGCAGAGAATCGTATAAGCGGAAGGTGACAAAAACATATTTTCCGTCCTGATGCCAATGGGGGAGGAAGGTTCCCCAATCAAAGTGCTCAAAATCGCTTTTGTCGAAAAACACCTCATTGTCGCAATCTGCGTCCCCGCAGATTGAATCACTGTCGCAATTTGCGTCCTCGCAAATTGAAACATTGTCTTCATTTGCGTCCTCGCAAATGAAACTATTACCTACATGCATTTTGTCTTCCTCTTGCATTTCATCAGATTTTGAGTTGCAAACATACAAAAAAGAAATGAGGATGCCGTATGACATCCTCATTATTCATTGTCTCATTGTCTCAATCTGCGTCTCGCAGATTGTATAAAAAAGGCTTTTGCGTTTTCCAACTGCGGGACGCAGTTGGCGACAGTGCTATTTCACAGGATGGTCCTTAGCAAACGCCGCCAGTCTTTCAGCCAGAATCGGAATCTCTTCCCGCTGGATGAGCGAGGTGCAGGCGCGGATGCCTTGCTTGGTGCTGCCGCAGGTGTCCAACGAGATGCCGGAGATGCCGTAGTAGAGCATCTCTTCCACGAGGTCAGCACCGGTGAAGCCTGGATAGCAGTAGGTGAAGTAGAAACCATCGGCGATAGGTTCACCGCAGTCTTCGTCGTAGGTGATGTAGAAGCCATTGTCGGTGAAGGCTTTCTTCATCAGTTCGGCTTTGCGGCCATACTCAATGACATCGTCGCGGTAGCGATAAGTGCCGTCGTTGACGGCCTTCATCACAGCGGCCAAGGCATATTGTGCCGAATGTGATGTACCTGAGCTCAGCGGGTGCAAGGCACCGAAGAGGAAGGCACGCAAGAAGACTTCCTGTCCGCAGAAGGCTTTCAGGTCAGGATAGTGGCGTGCGGCTAACTTGTTGCTGATGCCGATGATGGCGCAGCGTTCGCCGGCGTAGCTGAAGGCCTTGGAGCTGGAAATCATCAGGATGTAATTGTCGGTGTATTTACCCACGCTGGGTTGGTAGGGAGCTTCACCTGGATGGCTGTAGTCCTTGCGGAAGTCCATGCCGAAATAGGCGAGGTCTTCCATGACGATGACGTCATACTTGTTGGCCATTTCGCCGATGATGCGCAGTTCCTCGTCGGTGAGGCACACCCAAGTCGGGTTGTTGGGGTTGGAGTAGAGCAGGCTGTGGATGTTGCCTTTGCTCAGCACCTCTTCGAGTTTGCCGCGCAGCTTCTCGCCACGGTACTCGTAGATGTCGAAATGCTCCATCGGGATGCCCAGCACCTTGTTCTGGAATTTGTGCACAGGGAAGCCTGGGTCGATGAAGAGCACGGTGTTCTTCTTGACGTTGGTGTGACCGCAAATCATGAACGAGGCGAAACCGCCTTGCATGGAACCGACGGTCGGGATGCAGTTGGTGGCATCTACATCGAGGTCAAGGAAGTTCTTGATGAAGCGCGAGGCCTCTTTCTTTAAAATAGGTGCGCCGTCGATGGGCGGGTAGTTGGCAGCCACGCCATCCTGCAAGGCCTTAATCTGGGCTTCCACACCCACCTTGGCTGCTGGCAGACCAGGGTTGCCAATTTCCATGTGGATGAACTTCTTGCCGCAGGCGGCTTCGAGGTCACGGGCCAACTTGTTGATTTCGCGGATGCCAGCCTTGCCGATGCAGGGGAGACCGCTTTCTGCAAAGAGTTTCTTCGCTAAATCTTGGGGTACGATATTGTATTGCATCATATTTGGTTTAAATATAAATTCGTTATGTTTGGAACGGCAAAGGTAGGGTATTAGTATGATATATGCAAATAAAATTGATAGGGTGATAGAAATATTGTGTGTCATCTTTGCCAAATTCTATCCATAGAAATATCTTTCGGGAAGCTACATTTTTACTATCTTTGCGGCCATAAGGAAAAGACAACAATAGTATGACCAAAAAACGTGTAATAGGTATAGGTGAGACCGTGCTGGATATTCTGTTCAAGAACGACCAAGTACAGAAAGCTGTTCCAGGTGGCTCGACATTCAACAGTATTGTTTCGCTCGGACGGGCGGGTGTGCCTTGTGCTATGGTGACAGAAGTGGGAGGTGATCATGTAGGTGACCTGATTTGCAACTTCCTGGTTGACAATGGTGTGTCATCGGAATATGTCTGCCGCCATGAGCATGTCAAGTCGCATATAACGCTGGCTTTCTTGAATGAGCATAACGATGCGCAATATGTGTTCTATAAGGATCATGCGTCCGTTCGTATGGACGGTAAATTGCCTCAGATGGATAAGGATGACGTGGTGCTCTTTGGTTCGTTCTTCGCCATCAATCCCGCCATACGTTCTGTTGTGGGCAGTTTGTTGCGTGCTGCACGCGAGGCGGGTGCATGGCTCTATTATGATGTGAACTTCCGCAAAAACCACATTGCCGATTTGCCGGAGATGTTGCCCAATATCGAGGAGAACATGCGCTTGGCGGATGTAGTGCGTGGGTCGATGGAGGATTTCGACTATATGCTTGGTTTGCATGATGGAGATGCCATCTATGAACATGTGAGCCGACTTTGTCGCACACTAATACTGACAGACGGAGCACGTTCGATACGTGTCTATACGCCCGATGGGTGCGAGACTTATCCTGTTCAGGCGATAGAGACCGTCAGTACAGTAGGGGCTGGGGACAATTTCAATGCGGGTTATATCTATGCCATGCTGCAAGGTATGGACGACCAGGCCTCACGCATCGAGATGGCGCAACGCTGGAGCCAGGATGTCTGCCGCCAGATTGGAAACAACATCAGTGATGATTTAGTTGCAACTCTTTCTTCATCCTCTTGACCATGTCATTTTGATGTGAGGGATACCGTCGAGCATGAAGGTCTCGGATGATTGCTTGAATCCCACTCCTTCATAGAAACCTTTGGCATACTCCTGCGCCTCAATGTCTATGCGTGTGGCATCGAAATGTTCAATTGCAGCGTCGATGGCATGAAGCATGATTTGCTTGCCGTATCCTTTGCCGCGTTCAGTGGTGATGACTCTTCCGACGGAGATTTCCTTCATGTGGGTATCGGCGGGACACACACGAGCCAGGGCAACGACTTTATCTGCCACGGTTAGCCACAGATGAATGGACTGCTGGTCATCACCGTCCATGTCTTGATAGACGCAGTTCTGTTCAACCACAAACACCTCGCTGCGTACTTTCAAAAGTTCGTACAGCTCATCCGTAGTCAGTTCCTGGAAGGTTTTTTTATGCAAAATGGCAGGCATTGAAATGATTTATTAGGGGTTTTGATTGCAAAAATAGAAAATATCCGTTTTGTGTTCATACCATTTATACCACAATTCTACCAAAAAGTTCCGTGCCTTGCCGAAACTTTTGACTTGTGTCCCTCAGTACTACAGCCGTTATCGTTCCGCGAAGTCCGCCGCTGCAAATCCATCGGCTATCATTAAAAGCATTCGCCTCGATTTTTCAGGTTATCTATTTGAAAATCTTCTGCCTTGTGCTTCAATTTGGCACAGGCTTGCTTTTTCTTTGCAGCGAAAAAAGCGGTCTGAAAATATGTCAATAATGATTTTGTTACATAGAAATGGCTATCTTTGCAGCAAATTCGTGCCGGCTTTATGTCTGCATGAGTTGACATATTACATACTTGCTGACCTTTCGGCTCGGTTAAATCTGGTAAATTCAACTGTTGATGCCCGAACAAGTCATTGCAGGTTTGTAGCCTCTTTGGAGGACACAGACCGCTTTGCTTATTTCGCATCAAGGCATACCAGAGCCGAACCGAGGGAATAACAAAGGGATTTCGTGTTCTCCCTTTTTGTAGTTGAACACGACGGAAATGCGGAAACCCGTTAGAGAAAGCAAACAATAAAACAAAGTATCATGTTCCAGTTAAATTTCCCGAACGGCAATGTGCAAACTTACAAGTCGTATGGAGACTTAATGGATGCTGTAAGAGCATTCGGAGGAGAAGTAAAACGCATTAACGATAACACCTTCGCCTTCGTGCCGAAAAAGTAAGCCAATGGAGACTGGCGCAAAAAGTCAGTCTCCTTTTCCATGAAACATTTAATATGAGGGAAAAAATGTTTACCTTTGTCTCAATTATCATATTGGCATTGTGCTTACAAGTACAAAACCCAAACTTGCCTCCAATGAAAAACTATCAATGCAAGAAATGTGGTATATTGAGGTAAGCATCATCAATAGAATAAACTAAAAAGTATAGAAAATGGAAAAGTATGTTAATTACAATGCACTGTTAGACACGCTCTTTGAGCAATGGAAAAACAGTTACGATGAAGACAACAGAAATAAATTCTGCAAAGATGGTTTGATGCTGATTCCTGACAATCCAAACCCCAATAACCTATCCTATGTTGATGAATTATGGGAGAAATCGGAAAGACGTGTGATGTTCTTGTTAAAAGATAGTCCAGACGGAGGTCAAGATGACATTCGAAGATGGCTTGTTGAACATGAAGAGTGTAGGAATCTAACTGGTGGTCGTGTCGGACGAACCGGCTTTCTGCCAAACATTGCCATGATGTTATATGGTTTGATGGTTACCAAGAAAGATTACAGATTGGGTTACTCAGAAGTTTCGAATACGAAAATGGATGAAGTCAAAAAGATGTGGAACAGCATCTCTTTTGCACTCGTTGAGGCAAAGAAACAAGCTGGAAAACCTTGGGTTTCAAAAGAGGAAATAGAAAATGCCATTCGACAAGACAATCTTTTCTTGGCCAAAGAGATAGATATTCTCAAACCCAACATCATCGTTTGCTGTGATGCGGAAAACACGCAATTCGACTTCATAACCCAAACCTATTTTAATGGAAGGGATGCAATCATCATACAATATGATCATCCAACAAATAAAAGAATCAAATGTTGTCTTTATTACTATGATAAAGACAATGTTGTAGTCATACAATCGTTTCATCCTACCCGACTTGGCAAAGATGATTGGATGATTTACGAACGTGCCATTAGTCCCTTTGGCACATTGATGAATAACTACAATCCCAATTTCTAATCGAGTTTTCAAATTTTTTCAAAATTTCACAAGCCTGTGCTTCAATTCGGCACAGGCTTTCTTTTTCTTTGCAGCGTAAAAACAAAAAAAAACCTATGACTAATTATCCGAGCGCTGACTACTTCAAGGACTTTCTTCTGTCCATTTATCCTTGCAAAGTGCCCTTTGAGTTATTGGTGATTGACAAAAAGCCTAAAACAAGGTCTGGTGTTTATATCTTTGACAAAAGAAGGATCAGAATCTATGCACAATGGGGTGACTCTGTCCCACTCAAAGAGATTGCAATTCACGAGTACGCCCATCACATTCATTTCACTGAACAAAACAAAGAAGAGAATGAAGAAAGGCCACATGGCCCTCAGTTTTGGGAAATCTATGGGGCTTTGATGTGTCGGGCGGTGCAAAAAGGATTATTCAAAGAAGAACGAGTGTCCAACATCGCTAAGTAGAAAAAACTATGAAGAAAACCATTAGTTGTGCTGCATTATGGCATAGGTGCATCTTTTCTTTGTAGCGTAAAAACAAAAAGAAAACTTTATCAATTACACAAACTAAAACAAAAAATCATGACAATCAAAGATGTAAAAGTAACAATGTCCAAGGTGGGCATCCACACGCATGGCAATCCAAGGAAGGTCGTGTACATGCCGTTGGCAACTATTACCTACAATGAAACTAAAAAGACTCACACACACTTTCTTGATGGAGAGTTCGTAAAAAAAGACCACTTCAAAGGTTTTATCATTGGAAAAACCTATTTCGCAGGAATCACGGAAAACGAATATCTGATTTATGACGAAGTAGGGGAACGTACTGCTTCGGTGACAATGGAAGCCGTTGGCAAAGTTATACAAGCGAATGAAGACCATTTCATTTGCCTAAAAGGGAAAACTATCTATGGTATTGATGCCAAGGGAACAATTATAGCAAGCAGAGAATTAAAGGATGAAGAATTAGAAAGGCTAATCGGATGAAAGTCTTTGCATCAACCCAGCTTAGGCTTCCTTTTTCTTTGCAGCGTTAAACTATAACACACTATGACCAAACAAAAAGCAACATCAACGACAAAGCCCACCGTTAAAGTAATCGGCGTTGGCTGTGGCGGCAACAATATCGTCAACCACATGAGCCAAAGCAATTTTGAAAGCATATCTTTTGTGGCTTGCGACATGGACATCAAAGTGCTTGAGAAATCAACCGCTGCCGCGACCCTGCAACTCGGCACAGACGGTCTGGGAAGTGGCAACAAGCCCGAAAAGGCAAACTTCGCAGCTGAAGAAAGCAGAGACGCAATAAAGAAACTGTTCGACGACAAACCCTCATTGACCTTTGTCGTCACCTGTCTTGGAGGTGGATGCGGCACGGGTGCCGCTCCCGTAATCGCCCGTGAGTCAAAGAAAATGGGCATCACAACTGTTGCCCTTGCCACTTTGCCATTCGAGCTGGAAGGCGAACGCAGATTCTCGCAAGCAATGGAAGGAATCCGAAACATGGCAAGGGACACGGATGCCCTATTCCTGCTCAACAACCAATACATTAAAAAGCAATACAGCGACTTGCCCATAAACCAAGCCTTCGAAAAGGCCGATGACCTGTTGGCGGAAGTAGCCAAAAGCCTTATCCATTCCATGATGGAGCCACAACAAGAGACAAAGAAATCCTCGCGAATAAAGGAGTTTTTCAAAAGATTAAAAGTGAAATGAAACTAACCATTACTAACCTCAAATACATAATACTATGAGCATCAAGGAAATTTTGCAGGATTACGCCTTGCAGGAACTTGAACGTCGAATCATCATGGTTTTCGACGGGCCGTATTCCAAAGAGCACAACTACACTGACGAGCGCAGTTTGCTCCGAATAAGGAGAGACATCATCAACCATTATGTGCTGCAACATCAAGAAGAACTACTGCCTGACATCATTGCCTTCAACGACGCGCTGCGCGAAGCCTTGCACAAAATGTTCGACGAGGCTCATGCCGTTTTTGAAGCCAATAAGGATTTTGGCGAAGATGTTACTGTAGAGGCTTGCTGCTGGTTGGGCAATGACTATCCGGTTTTGCATCCTCTGCAAAGCGAAAACCGACAAGATCTTTGGAATGCCTTGCAAGATTCGGGTTGGAATCTGCTGTACGACAGAGGTGTTACTTTCTCGCTGGAAATAAAACGTGATGCCGATCAAACCTTTGACGACTATATTGGGCTGAATTGTCCGCCTCCTAACTGGAACGAAGGCCTTGACCAGAAACTGACCAAAGACCTTCATCTGATTGAAGCCTTCCACTACTTGTTCGACCACACTGAATTTGCCATTACCGACTTCGTCTATTGCCGTGAGTTTTACTATGAAATTAAAGTTGAGATTGATAAGGAAATCCCGAAAAGCGTTTGACACGGCCATCGTCGCCCGACTGCTACGCCACGAGGACGAACATGGTATGGGGCGCGTGTTTATGTATGCCTTTGTCAATGAAGTGGTGCGTATGAAAACGCCGTTCCCTTTTGACTGTGAATCGGCACAAGTCTTGGAGATTGATGGCGGTTTGTTAGTTGTTGACAAAGAGGGCAGAAGCATCGTCATAAAGCATAGATTCCAACGACTATGCCTGTCCCTTGATGACAAACGAACTGAAAGCATCAAACAAATCATATATGAAGGCGTAAACTATCGCGAAGTCGTTCTTGCTTGGCTTGCTGCCTGTATCCGTTACACTTCGCTGCAACCTGAGCTTCGGGAGGAATTGACGCGGTATGCGCGTTCCATTCAAAGAAAGATTTTGAGTTAGTTAAGCCTCAAGGCAACCTTGTCAAGTGTATGAAGTTTAATAGTTGGATAGCCCCTCTTTTGTTATCGAAATTTGCCGCATAAAAGACTGCCTTCTAAAGGTGTAATCCACTCCGAGATTTGTCGATTTTAATGCAATTTCGGAATCCGATGTCAAAATTACATAAATTCCAATACCAGAACTAAGCTGAAAGACTCTCTATTAAATCAAATAATTGTTTGCAAAGTCATTCGGCGTAATGACTTTCATTAAATCGGGGTTTGCTTTGCTGTAATCCTTGATATTAATTGTAATCAGGAAGTTGCATTGGTTTCTTAATGCACAATGGTATTGGAAGGCGTCTTCGATATCAGAAAAAGAAGAATCCTTTGCGGCATCCATCATGTCCGAGTGTTCCATATTCCCGATGTGTACCAATAACAATAAGCTGTCGATGATTTTGCGGACCTGTTCTGTCAATTCTGGGCGATGGATACCTTTCTGCTTTAGCATCTGCTCAGAAATATAGGTCATGGTATAAATGGAGGCCGTCGAGGCAATAGCTTCAAACTCCTTTTCCTTGATTGCTTGGAATAGTTTCTGAACGGACGCGCTTTGCTCTCTGTCGAAAATGTATTCGGCGAATACGTTCGTGTCAATGAAAACTCTCATTTAGATGCCGTATTTTTCTTGTAGATATTCTGCACGAAGCTCTTCAAAACTCGGCATTCCTTTGTGAATGCTTCTCAAATACTCCAAACCATACATAGGGTCTATGTTGATTTCCTTTAGTTTAGGTTCGTTGGTTCTCATCAGTTCAAGGTGCCTTTGCAAAAATCGGATAATCCAAAGAGTGTCCGATTTGTCAAGTTGAGACAATTCGGGGATGATTCCGCTTTCCCTTAACCTTGTGCTTAAGCCATAATACAACGCAGTGGATGGTTCGGAAGCCATGCTAACCTGATCATTGTTTTCCTCGTAATCCATTGTTTGATATTTTGCGCAAAATTAAGAAATATTTCCCAAATGGTAAGTGCAAATTTTGCACATAGCACTTTCCAAAACAAAAATCCTTCATGAACACGCTTTTTTTGCGTGTTGTTAAAGCTTATGCTACAATATAGCCTATCTTTTCATTATCTTTGCAGCAACAAATCCCTCGCGTTCATGGAAAACCAAATCGTCATATACCAAACCGATAACGGACAGACTGCTATTGATGTCCGACTGGAAAATGAAACCGTATGGCTCACACAAGCACAAATGGCAGAATTGTTTCAAAAAGACAGAACTGTTATCACACGTCATATTAATAATGTTTTTGCAGAGGGAGAACTTGATGAGAAAAGCAATGTGCATTTTTTGCACATTCCTTTTTCTGACAAGCCAGTAAAGTTTTATAGTCTCGACGTCATCATCTCTGTAGGCTATCGTGTGAAAAGCCAGCGCGGCGTGCAATTCCGCCAATGGGCCAACAAAGTGCTGAAAGACTATCTGATAAAAGGCTATGCCTTGAACGAAAAGATACGTCGAAGCCAAATTGGCGAGCTGCGCCAGTTGGTACAAATGGTGGGTCGAACACTGCAAAACCAGCCTTTGCTGAAAAACGACGAGAACCAAGCCTTGTTTGACATCGTGGTTGATTATACATACGCTTTGGATACGCTTGATGACTACGACTACCAACGCTTGGGTGTAAAAGAGACCACCCAAGAGGAGAAGTTTCAGGCAACCTACGACAACGCCATGCAAGCCATTGCAGCTTTGCGCGAGAAGTTTGGCGGCAGTTCGCTGTTCGGCAACGAAAAAGACGATTCTTTCAAGAGCAGCATAGGACAGATTTACCAAACTTTTGGTGGCATCGACCTTTACCCGAGTGTGGAAGAAAAAGCGGCTATGTTGCTGTATCTCGTCACAAAGAACCATTCGTTCAGCGACGGCAACAAACGTATTGCTGCCACTTTATTCCTGTGGTTCCTCAACAACAATGGCATCCTTTACCGCGAGGATGGGAGTAAGCGCATCGCCGACAATACCTTGGTCGCCTTGACTTTGATGATTGCCGAAAGCAAGCCCGAGGAGAAAGATGTGATGGTGAAAGTAGTGGTAAATTTGATCAATCAGAAAAATTAAAGTCCTATGTTCCCAAACCTCCTAAACAAATACGTCTGGCTCGTTGATACCATCTATAACGCGAAATACATCACGTTTGAGGAAATCAACCGACGCTGGCTTGACGATGACATCAGCGAAGGCGTGGAAATCCCCAAACGGACCTTCCACACTTGGCTCAACGAGGCCCAAGAGATGTTCGGCCTCGTTATCCTCTGCGAACGCAAAGGCGGCTACCATTACTATATCGAGAACGCCGAGGAAATCCGACAAGGCGGACTGCGCAACTGGCTGCTCAACACCATCTCCACCAGCAACCTGCTCATGGAAAATAGACAACTCAAAGACCGCATCTTGTTGGAGGAGATACCTTCGGTGAAAGACCATCTTTCGCCCATCCTCGCCGCCATGAAAACCGACGCAACTTTGCGCATCACCTACCAAAGCTATTGGCGCGACGAGAGCAACACTTTTGAGCTGGAACCCTACTGCGTGAAACTCTTCAAGCAACGCTGGTACCTCGTGGGCCGAAGTCCACACTACGACCAAATACGCATCTATGCCCTCGACCGCATCCTCAGCCTTGAAATTACTGGCAAAACCTTCAAAATGCCCAAGAAATTCGACGGAGGGGAGTTCTTCAAGGACTTTTATGGCATCATCGCCCACGAAAACGCCAAAGTTGAAACGGTCAGGCTGAAAGTCAGTGTCGAGCAGTCGAATTATTTGCGTTCGTTGCCTTTGCATCCCTCACAAAAGGAGGTCGAAAAGGGCGAAGGATACAGCATTTTTGAGTTGCGCCTTTGTCCCGAGTTCGACTTTCAGCAGGAGATTCTTTCGCAAACGCCTGACATTGAAGTGCTGTCGCCGGAATGGCTGCGAGAGGAGATTGCCGGAAAGGTCAAGATGATATGGGAAAAATATCAAGAAAAACTTCAATGAACAGCTTCATTGCCAATATTTTATAGTTCAATTCTCAGCAACTGGTTTTGCAATTTACTGCGTTTTAAATGACAAAAATGTGTAATTTAGTGTAGTTTAATGTTCCAAATCTTGTAAAATAGTGCGTTTTAAAACTCTAATTTTTGTAAAATAGTGCGTTTAAAAGTTCCAATTTTTGTAAAATAGTGCGTTTTATACTGTCGCCTATGGGTTTGAAATCATAATCCAAACACGACCTCAAATGCCCGCTCTAATCTTGGCATTATCGGCGAGAAATGAGTTCCTTCGACAAGCTCAAATGATACGGCAGCTTGAGTTTTCTCTTTCAGCATGTTGGCGATGACACAGGTACGCTCCTCAACTGTCGCCATCCGTTTTTCCTTGGCAAATTTCTCCTTCTCACCTAAAAGCATACAAAATCTCCTGATTTCTGGCGATGGTGTGTTTTGTTTCAACCAGTCCACGAAGCCATCATACCACAAAGACCCGGATATGCTGATGATGTTGGTGAAAGCATCGGTGTTACATGCTGACCATAGCGCAAACAGGCCCGACAACGAAACGCCGAGGATTGTTCTTTCCGGCTTTGCTATGCCCCAATGTTTTTCTGCTTCAGGGATAATCTCATTGGTCAACTTGTCGAGAAATGATGCTGCCTGTCCTCCAAAGGGTTTCGCTTTCTTGAACACGCCTTCCGCTGGCCAGGGTGTGAGGTCGTCGTTCCAGTTGACATCATTGAGTACTACGATGGAAACGCTGTGTTTTTCAGCCAACCTTTCCAACCCTTCGGCCAAATCCTCCTTGATTCCTTCGGGCAGGATCATGTAGCAGGTTTTATTGGTGGGCTGCTTGATGATTGTTGACGGCATGATTATTCCAGGTTCTTCAGTTGCTGTTCCAGTAGTTCCGCAGCATCGGCCACACATCCTGTACACTCACGCAACACGACGCCTGTGCCGACTCCCTTCAACTGCTTACATTGGGTTGCACCATTCCTTTCTTGGAACTGCATCATGATTTGTCTCATGCATTTCCTTGACGTTGCCTTGTCCTTGGTGGCTAAACCCAATACGATGCCAGTTCCAACAAGTGCGCCACAGGTTCCTTCCATGTTGCCCATTCCTCCGCCGAAAGCATTGGCCACGTTCTTCGCAGTCGTTTCATCAAGTCCAATCAGGTCGGCGTATGTGCTGACGATGGCTTGGGCGCAGTTATGGGAACCGCATTGTAGTTTCTCGGATGCTATTTGTTTTCTTGTTTCCATGTAGTGAATAATTTATATACCCAAAAAAGAATAGAGCAGGAAATTTGCGCCGTTTTAAAATAGAAAAGTCAGCGTAAATCGCTGACTTTCTGAATCTTGTGGGACGTACTGGACTCGAACCAGTGACCTCTGCCGTGTGAAGGCAGCGCTCTAAACCAACTGGGCTAACGTCCCTACCGTTGATACAAAAGACGCTTTGCAGCGTCTTCGTGTGGGGCGAACAAGGATCGAACTTGTGACCTCATGCCTGTCAAGCATGCGCTCTAAACCAACTGAGCTACCGTCCCAAATGCGGGTGCAAAAATACGGCTTTTTCCCAAACCGACAAGTTTTTTTCTTTCTTTTTTCAAAAAAAATCTATCTTTGTGCTATCAAAACTATTCGTTATGAAATTTAAGTACTTATTAGTCAGTTTGTTCCTTGTTTTTGGAACACTTTCGGCTTCGGCCCAAGAAAAGAAGAATTTCGAATTGGAAGACCTTTACATGCGCTCCACGTTCTATGCCAAGAGCGTCCGCGGCATGAATTCCATGAAGGATGGCAAAACTTACGCCAACTTCGAGAAAGGCAAACTCAACGTCTACAATTACAAGACCGGAAAACTGGAAAAGACTCTGTTCTCCATTGACGACCTTGTTTTGGAAGGTGAGGCCATGCCTATCGGCCTTCAGAATTATGAGTTGAGTGCCAACGAGGATAAGATGCTGTGCACCACCGAGATGGAGAGCATCTATCGTCATTCGTTCCATGCCACCTATTACATTTACGACTTCAAGACCAAGACCTTGCAGCCGCTTTCCAACAACGGCAAACAGCGTCTCGCCACCTTCTCGCCCGATGCTACCAAGGTGGCCTTCATGCGCGACAACAACCTGTTCATCAAGGACTTGAAGACTGGGGAGGAGAAGCAGTTCACGAAAGACGGCCTCTACAACCACATCATCAACGGTGCGCCCGACTGGGTCTATGAGGAGGAATTCAGCTTCTCGCAGGGCTTCTATTGGTCGCCGGACAGCAAGAAGATTGCTTTCATGAAGTTCGACGAGAGCAACGTGCGAGAGTTCCAGATGGAGGAGTTTGAGGGTCTTTATCCTGATTGGTACAGTTTCAAGTATCCCAAGGCGGGCGAGGACAACTCCATCGTCGAGATTTACGTCTATGACCTCGAAAGCGGCAAGACGGTGAAAATGGACACGGGTAAGGAAACCGACATCTATCTGCCTCGTATCGCTTGGACGAAGGATGCCAATGTGTTAGCCATCCAACGCCTCAACCGTCATCAGAACCATTTGGAGATTCTGGCCGCCGATGCCACGACAGGCAAGACCCGCGTGTTCTACGACGAGACCAATGAATACTACATCGACATTACCGACGACTGGCATTTCCTTGAGGATGGCAAGACCTTCCTGATGACTTCGGAGAAGAGTGGCTACAATCACATTTATCTTTACAACTTGGACGGCACTTTGGTGAAGCAACTCACCAATGGTCCTTGGGATGTGACCGAAGTCTACGGCTTCGATGGCAAGGAAGTGTATTTCCAGGCCGCCAAGAACACGCCTGTTGACCGTCAGATTTATGCGGTCAACTTGAAAGGCAAGATGCGCGAGGTGATTGGCAGGGAAGGCACCAACAAGGCCACTTTTAGCAACGATTTCAGCTACCTTATTAATATAAATAGCTCCATCAGCCAGCCCAGACAGTATGAATTGTATACCAATCAGGGCAAGTTGGTGCGCGTATTGGAGGACAACCATGAGTTTGTCGAAGAGCTGAAGACCTTCAACCTCGGCGAGAAAAAACTCATGAAGATCAGTGACCCGGCCTTCACTTTGCCCGATGGCACCCAAGTGGATGTGGACGCTTGGCAAATCCTGCCTCCCGATTTCGACCCCGCAAAGAAATATCCTGTGCTGATTTACGTCTATGGCGGTCCTGGCCATCAGACCGTGAACAACTCATGGGCCGATAGTGATTATTGGTGGCTGCAACTGCTTGCCCAGCATGGCATTATCAGTGTGTCCATCAACAACCGTGGTAGCGGTGCTCAGGGCGAGGTCTTCAAAAAGATGACCTACCTGCAACTCGGCAAATACGAGACCGAGGACATGATTACCCTTGCCAAGTATATGGCCAAGCAACCCTACGTGGATGGCAGTAGAATCGGCATCTACGGTTGGAGCTACGGCGGTTTTATGGCGGCCAACGGTATCACCAAGGGTGCAGATGTCATTAGCACGGCTGTTTCGGTGGCTCCTGTGACCAACTGGCGCTACTATGACAATGTCTACACCGAGCGTTTCATGCGCACGCCTCAGGAGAACCCCGATGGTTATGACCTCAACTCACCTGTGCATAACACGAAGCTCATTAAGGGCAACTACCTGCTCTGCCACGGCAGCGGCGACGACAACGTCCACTATCAGAATGCCATGGAACTCATCAAGGCCATGATTTCCAACAACAAGCAGTTCGACCTGATGATTTATCCCAACAAGAACCACGGCATCTACGGCGGCTACGAATATGGCTACGGTGAGTGCCGCATGCACCTCTTCAACAAGATTGACAACTTCTTGTTTGAACATTTGCTGGGGGAATAAACTCCAGAAATACGGAATGATGAATGCGGAATAGGGTGAAGTGCTCTATTCCGCATTTCTTTTCTTATACACAAGCCCCTTTTGCTCCCAAACTGGCATCTCCCTTGTGACGATAATGCTGTAAAACCGCTCAAAATCGGTGGCGAATTCCGCTTCGGTAGGCCAGTCAGGGTAGGCGTTCCAAGCACGCTCAACTGTGCCAAGGGCTTTGGGAAGCATCTGATAAGTGGCATCGTCGAAACTGCGGAGCTGTGACGACCAAAGTTGCATCTGTACGCCTATGATGTCTCCTTTGTAATCCTTGTGCTGCAGGGCAAAGGTTTTGCATTCGTCCACATAACCCGCCCACGAAAGGCCGATTTCATCGGGCGCATCGCTATAAGCGAGGTCGAGGTAGGTGTAGGCGGCTGGGGAAAGCACCACAGGAAAACCTTCGATGCCATCGGTGTTCCAGACGTTGAGGAAATACAGCGAGCGTCTGAGTCGTTCCTGCGTCTCGGGCTCCAAGCCTCGGGCGATGTCCTCCCAACCTACGAGGCGGATACCGCGTTTTTCGGCGAGGTCAAGCATGTTGTTGGTAAAGATTTCCTTCATTTCATGGCGGTCGAGACCAGCCCAAGCACCGTCGGGCACCTCGTCGCCACCGATGTGGATGGCGGGCAATGGCACACCAGCTTCTTGATGCAGACGGATGACCTCATCGAAGACTATTCCGTAGAATTTATAGACACTTGGCAAATCGACACTCAGCACATTGTCGGTGAAGTCTTGCGCTGACCAGTAATGTGAAGTGTCAGCAGTGTCTTGCAGGCGGAAACTGCTGTCCCCAGTACGTCGCTCGTAGGCTTGCATGGCCTTAATGGAGGCTCGTGAGTGTCCAGGCGTGTCGAATTCGGGAATCACTGCGATGCGACGTTCCCACGCATAGTGAAGGATTTGTTTGTACTCTTCTGCTGTGTAGAAAGTTACATTCCCGATGCGACCATTGGCTGTGGGTTTCAGGGCGGTGGTTTCTTGCAGGTCCCAGTCAGGGAGGGCATGATGCGCACCATAGTCCGTAAGCTCAGGAAAAGCCTTGATTTCCAAGCACCAGGATTCGTCGTCTGCAATGTGAAAATGCAGGGCATTGAGTTTCCAAGATGCCATCAGATCGAGGATTTGAAGCACTTCGTCCACGTTTCGGAAATCGCGCACCAAATCAAGCATGAAGCCTCGGTAGGGCATATCGGGCCAGTCCTCGATGGTCATGGGCTGCAAGGGTCGCGACAGTTGGGCGAGGGTGGTCTGGGCATAAAAAGCACCGTCCTCGTCATCGGCCTCTATTTTTGGTTCTCCGTCCGCGCCTATTGTGATGCGGTACCATCCAGCAGGATGCGTTTCGGATGCTGCCATCGGTTCAGAACCATATTGCACCCGTTTGACTTGTGGAATAATGTCGGCAGGCTGAACCTCATAATTGCAAGTAAAATCGGCACCGGAAGTTTCTTTTTCAGGCAGTTCCAAAAAGTGATAAGTCACTTTCATTGGCGTGTCAGGTTTTCCCTTTTGCTGAAGAATAAACCCTTCAGGAGCCCATGAACGCCTTGGCAGTGGCCGACCATAATACTTCAGCGTAACGGTGCCACTCGTAGGAATGTCAATGTACCATGATGTCCCTTGATAGTGGTTCATGGCAGGGCCTTCCACGAAAGTTTTGCCATCAAAGAGTTCCTGAAACCATACCCGCGAACCTTTGGGCATGTTGCTGAGCACAAGGGTATGCAAAGCACGCCCATCGTCTTTCTTGGGGCCTTCGGTCCATTCCGCCGTTGGCACTCGATGGCAAGCCGTTGTAAGTAGAAGAATGAGAAGAAATAGTTCCGTTTTGCGCATAATGTTGTATTTTGTCGCAAAATTAAAAATTTCTCTCCACAAACGATTCTTTGCAACCCAGTTGCAAAACTTTTGCCGTTTTTTTGCAGTGTCAATTCAACACGAATGACCATGAAGGAAACACGAATTGAACAAAAATTGATGAAAAATTCGTGTCAAATTCCTGATAATTCGTGTTTTAAAAGAGAAAAAGATATGTCACACGAACATCATCATCACGAACACGAGTGCTGCTCACGCGAGCATCATCACCACGACCATGAGGGTTGTGGACACGAACATCATCATGAAGGCAGTCTGAAAAGTCAGATGGGTAAGATTGCCGTTACTGTGGCCTTGCTTGTCGCGGCGGTCATTATCGAGAAACGCTACGACCTGCCCATCTGGCAATTGCTCCTCATTTATCTCATCCCTTATCTGATTATTGGCTTTGATACACTGAAAGAAGCCGCTGAGGGTCTGGCGCATGGCGAGGCCTTCAACGAGCATTTTCTTATGTCTATCGCCACCATCGGGGCACTCTGCATCGGGTTCCTGCCTGGTGCTGAGACGCAATTCCCCGAAGCGGTTTTCGTCATGTTGTTTTTCCAAATCGGTGAACTTTTTGAGTCATACGCTGAAGGTAAGAGCCGCGACAGTATCGCCCACCTAATGGACATCCGTCCCGATGTGGCCTATGTGGAGCGTAATGGTCAGTTGGAAAATGTTAATCCTGAGCAAGTTGAAGTGGGGAGGACCATACTTATCCGTCCTGGTGAGAAAGTGCCGTTGGACGGTGTGGTCATCGAAGGCAATACCGCTTTGAATACTGTTGCCCTGACTGGTGAGAGCCTGCCTCGTGACATTGGCGAAGGCGACGAAGTCATTTCGGGTTGTGTCAACCTGTCGGGGGTGATTAAGGTGCGAACGACCAAGAGTTTTGGCGAAAGCACGGTGTCGAAAATTATCAATCTGGTGGAAAACGCCACGGAAAGCAAATCAAAAAGCGAGACCTTTATCTCCAAGTTTGCGCGAGTCTATACCCCGATTGTCGTCTTTGCCGCCATTGCCTTGGCTTTGTTGCCTCCACTGTTTTCAGGCGACTTTGCCGGTACTTTCGCTACATGGCTCTACCGCGCCTTGATGTTCTTGGTGGTTTCTTGCCCCTGCGCCTTGGTCATCAGCGTGCCGCTCACCTTCTTTGGCGGTATCGGTGGTGCATCTCGTAAGGGTATTCTTGTCAAAGGCTCCAACTATATGGATGTGTTGGCCAAAGTCGGTACGGTAGTCTTCGACAAGACAGGCACCTTGACCCACGGACAGTTTGCCGTCACGGCGGTGCATCCTGAGAAGTGCGACGAGCGTCATCTCCTGCATCTTGCCGCCCATGTGGAGCATTATTCCACACATCCCATAGGTGCAGCCTTGCGCGATGCCTTCCCCGATGAGGCCACCGACGGTTGCCAACTGAGCGAGGTGGAAGAGATTGCTGGCCAAGGGATTCGCGCCAAGGTGGAAGGCTGGACGGTTTGCGTAGGCAACACAAAGATGATGGAGGCCATTGGTGTCCATTGGCACGACTGCGATCATATCGGCACCATCATTCACGTAGCTATCGATGGGGAATATGCGGGTCATATTGTCATCAACGACAAGGTCAAGGAGGATAGTGCAGAGGCCATCGCTGCGCTGAAATCCTTGGGCGTGAGTCGCACGGTGATGCTCACTGGCGACCGTAAGGAGGTCGGGGAGGATGTGGCCCAGAAACTTGGTCTTGACGAATACCATGCTGAACTGATGCCTGCCGACAAGGTGGCTTATGTGGATGAATTGTTGAATGCTAAACATGAAATGAAAAGGGCTGACACGCGGGTCAGCCCCTACGATCAATTGGCTTTTGTGGGGGACGGTATCAACGACGCGCCTGTGTTGGCTCGTGCCGATGTGGGCATTGCCATGGGCGGTCTCGGCAGCGATGCCGCCATCGAAGCCGCCGATGTGGTTCTGATGGACGACAAACCTTCAAAAATCGCCCTTGCCATCCGTATTGCACGGCGTACACTCCGTATCGCAAAACAAAACGTCTGGTTCGCCATCGGCGTGAAGGTTTTGGTGCTGCTTTTGGCTGCTTTCGGCATTGCTACCATGTGGATGGCGGTCTTCGCCGATGTGGGTGTCACGGTGATAGCCGTGCTGAATGCCATGCGGGCGTTGAAGGTATAACAGTAGAGACGTAGCACGCTACGTCTCTACCCATGTTACAACTGCTTCAACTGTTCCACATAGTCATCGATGCGGTGCAACTCCTCTGGAATGTTGATTTTCTGCGGGCAGTGTTCTACACATTGGTTGCAGCCGATGCAGTGGTTAGCCTGACGCAATGACGGGATTTTCCTGTCGTAGCCGATGAGGAATCGTTTCCGGGCCTCTTGATACTCACGCGCTTCGGTATTGCCTGCGGGCATCTTGCCTTCGGTGACGCACTTGTTGTAGAAATCGAAGATGACAGGAATGTTGAGGCCGTAAGGGCAGGGCATACAGTAGTTGCAAGTGGTACAAGGCACGATTTTCAGTTCCACAAATTCTTCTGCCACTTTCATCAGGAACTCGTCTTCTTCGGACGTGATGGGGCGCAAAGGTGAGTAGGTCGCCACATTTTGTTCCAAGTGTTCCATGTAGGTCATGCCGCTCAGCACGGTGAGGATGCCTTCAGGTGTGCCGGCGTAACGGAACGCCCAGCGGGCAACAGGGGTCTCAGGCTCACGTTCCTTCATCTGCTTCACGATGTAATCTGGAAGGGTTGCCAATTGTCCGCCTAACAAAGGTTCCATAATGACTCCAGGGATACCGCGCTTGTGCAACTCGTTGTAAAGATAGGAGGCATTGACGTTCTCAGGCTCAATGCGATGGGCATAGTTCCAATCCACATAGTTCATCTGGATTTGGACGAAATCCCAATGGTAGCGGCCTTCGTCGTGCCATTGCAGCATGGTGTCGAACAGTTTCGGGTCGCCGTGGAAGGAAAAACCGAGATTGCGGATGCGTCCCGCCTCTTTCTGCTCTACGAGCCAGTCGAGGATGCCGTTGTCCATGAAGCGGGCGTTGAACAGTTCCATACTGCTCATCTCTTTTGACTCACCGCCGATGCTATGTAGCAGCAAGTAGTCTATAGTGTCGGTTTGCAACTCCTTGAGCGAGTTCTCGAACATGGCCTTCGAAGCCTCTGTGCTCCAAGTTGATGGGCTGAAATTGGAGAGCTTCGTGGCGATGTAGTATGAGTTGCGGGGATGCCGTGCCAAGGCGATACCTGTGACGTGCTCCGACATGCCTTTGCAGTACACCGGTGAGGTGTCGATATAGTTCACGCCGTGTTCAAGGGCATAGTCAATCTCTTGGTTGATGAGCTCTTGGTCGAGAGGGGAGTTGGGATGGTCGCGCAAAGTGCCGCCTTCTTCAACAGGAAGACGCATCATGCCGTAGCCCAAAATGGAGACCTTGTCACCTGAGTTGGGATTGATGCGGTAGGTCATCTCGCCCTGACCGTCTATGACGTTTTTGGCAATGGGCGTTTCGTTGTCATCGGATTTGCAGGCGGAGAGCACCACTGAGGTTGCCACAGCCGCGCCGCCTATATGTTTTAGGAAATCTCTTCTGTCCATGGTTGTTGATGATTTGTATGTTGTTGTCTTGTCGTCATTGCGAGGAGGAACGACGAAGCAATCTAAGGATTCAGTTTTCTATCTGGACTGCTTCGTGCCTCGCAGTGACGCAAAGCGTGTCTGTATTTTAATTAGTGATATGCATGTCATTGCCTTCCACATAAATCGCGCTAAACGGTCGGGCAGGGCAGAGGTTCTCGCAGGCACCGCAGCCGATACATTTGTTTTCATCCACGGCGGGCACTTTCACCGTGCCGTTCGGACCTTCGTAATTCACCATCAGGATGGCTCCTGTGGGGCAGTGGCGGGCGCAGTTGCCGCATGATACTCCGTCGGTCAGCACAACGCAGTTCTCCTTAATCCAAACTGCATGACCGACATGTTGCATGGTCTTCTCTTCTCTCGTGATGGGCTTAATGGCACCAGTAGGGCAGACCTCGCTGCAACGCGTGCATTCGGGACGGCAGTAGCCGCGCTCAAACGACATGACAGGCTGCATGAAGTGCTGGAATTCAGTTGAAGGCCGCAACACGTTGTTCGGGCAACTCGACACGCAGAGCTGACAAGCCGTGCAATGCTTTTGCATGTGGCGCGCTGAAACTGAACCTGGGGGCGTGATGGGCGTTTGGCGTTTCGGGGCTTTCTTGTCCTCAATCACTGCCAAACCACCGTCCACTTTCATTTGGGTTTGTGCCATGGCTGCTGTTGTGCCAGCCACTGCTGCACCGACGAGGAAGGCACGACGTTCTGTGTCAACGGTTTTGGGTGCAGTAGCGGTTTTCTTTGCCGTATAATGCAAAGCATCGAATTTGCATTTGTCTAAGCAGTCGCCGCAAACTACACAAAGTGAATAGTCCACTTTGCCCTCTTTGAAGTCAATGGCCTGTGCCTTGCAGTTCTTTTCGCACATACCACAGCTTTTGCATTTGTCCTTGTCAAAACGGATGCGGAACAGCGAGTTGCGGGAGCATAGGCTGAGGGTGGTACCGACAGGGCAGATGGTGTTGCAATAGAGGCGGCCTTTGCGCCAGGCGAGGAACGCCAATATTAATAAGGTAAGGATAGCCACCACGAAGGTCGTCACGCTGCGGGTCCAGATTTGGACTTCGGTGAAGTTGTAACGGTCGTTGGCGGCATCGATGCCCGCTAACCAGTTGTTCAGCAGGTCGTAGAGCGGCTTGAATAGGCTGTTGACGATGCGACCGTAGGCACTGTAAGGCTCAAACAAGGTGGTGAGGGGCGCAAAGCCTATGATAAACGCAATAATGAAGACGGCCAAGAAACCGTAACGCAGCCAAACTTTTTCCTTGGCATAGCTGAAACGGTTTTTCTTGGCTTTGCCGCCAAGCCAAGAGAAGAAGTCCTGCATGATGCCCAAGGGACAAATCACGCTGCAATAGATTCTTCCGAAGATGATTGCCAGTAGAATGAGGAGGGCCGCCATGCCACCAGCGGATAGTAAGGCAGGCAGGAGCTGGATTTTGGCCACCCATCCAACCCAGAGATGTACGCGGAACCCGATGCCAAGCAGCAACAAGGTAATTAGGGTCATCATGACCACTTGTAAGCAGATTCTGATTTTTCGTAACATAATAGTTTAAAGTTGGTTATTAATTGAATGAATTGATTCTTTTATAGGGTCGGCGTTTCGACAGGCTCAACGACCTAGGTCCCTGAGCTCGTCGAAGGGCCGGTTTGTTTCTTTGTAGTTCGGCTGACGATGTGGATGCTCACCTCGTACAGCAGATAAATGGGAACGGTGACCAACATCAAGGTCACGGCATCGCCTGTTGGAGTGATGACTGCCGCCACGATGGCAATGCCCACGATGGCGTGTCGGCGGTATTTCTTGAGCGTGTCGGCCTGCAACAGTCCAGCCTTGGCCAAGAGGTAGTTGACGATGGGAATCTCGAAGAGGATGCCAATCAGCAGGCTGAGCATAAGCAGGTTGGAGATGTAGGACGACAACGAGATTTGGTTGTGTACCTCGGTATACACCTGATAGTTGTTGAGAAAACGGAAGGCAAAAGGGAAGATGATGAAATAGTTCATCAGCACACCGAGGGCGAACAATATCGTGCCCCATATTATAATAGGTGCGGCATGGCGTTTCTCCTTGTCGTAAAGCGCAGGCGCGACGAAACCATAAAGTTGCACGATGAGGTAAGGCGAAACCACCACGAGTCCCGCCCAAAGCGCCACTTTGATGTGTGTCATGAACTGCGCCGCCAATTCCGTGTTGATGAACGAAGCCTGAAAACTGCCTGGACAGAGCGACTGCCAACCTGTTTGGGCACACAGCCAAGCCAAACCTCGGTATGAGACAAAGCTGTCCGTTGAAGGGGCAAACAGCAGGCAAAACAAAATGTCCTTGAAACAAAATGCCGCCACCGCCCCGATGGCCCAGGCAATCAAGCAGCGGAACAGCACTTTCCGAAGCACATCCAAATGGTCCCAGAAACTGCTGACCTCCCGCTCGCTCATTCCTTGTTTGCCTTTTCAGAGTTCTTTTTCTCGTTTAGTTCGTCCACGTCGTCGACACCATTCATGCCGTCCTTGAAGTTCTTCACGCCTTTGCCAAGGCCCTTCATCAGCTCTGGAATCTTGCGACCGCCAAAAAGCAGCAGGACAAGAATCAGGATGATGATGATTTCGGTCGTTCCAATTGTAAGTAAATGCATGATATTGAAAGTTTTCGTTAATGATTTTGCAAAGATAGGAAAAATGGCAACAAAAAAACCGCAACGGTGCGGTTTTTGGATTATTTCGGTAAAATACGCCAAAAATCAGAACAAATAGCGGATGCTCAAGGCAAAGTCACCCCATCGGAATGCATTGTAAGGGATAAGGTAGAGGCATGGCCGAAAGTCCAATGAAAGTTGGAGAGGGATGGCGTCGAAATGATAGTCTACACCAACTTGACCCACCACACCTCCAACTGCATCAGAAAACCCAAATGAATGCTCTGCATAGTTGAGAAATTCAAATTTGGCACCAAAACCAAAATACCACCCAAGATTTTTAACGGCTGGAATGTCAAAATGCAGTTGATAAATACCTACCAAAAACAAATACCCCATGTCATAATAATCATGAATCCTGTAACCAAGATCAGCCTCAATACGGTGGGGGGCACCTAAACTTCGCTGGTAGGAGATTTCCCCACAGTACCATTGGTTACCACCGCTAAGGCGAACACCAATAGCGTTGTTTTGTGCACTCGCAGCGAAGCCAAAACCAATGACTACGAACAAGATAAGCAATACTTTTTTCATTATAGATGGGTTTTGAATAAAGAAATGGTCATTATTGTTGGATATAATTTGTGGCAAAGGTACAAAAATCCTGGAAAAAGCAAGTTTTTTTTCATTTTCTTATTTTGGAAACGGAAAAAATTGTACTTTTGCAGCCTCAAAATAAAACCATAGTATTAACAATTTAAAAGAAGGAAGTGTTTTAAAATGATTATTATTCCTGTAAAAGAAGGCGAAAGCATCGACAGAGCTTTGAAGCGCTACAAGAGAAAGTATGAAAAGACCGGTGTCGTGAGAGAATTGCGTGCCCGTCAACAGTTCACCAAGCCCTCAGTCATCAAGCGTGCACAGCTGATGAAGGCTATCTACGTGCAGAAACTCCGTCAGGCTGAAGAGAATATGTAATTCGCCCGCTTAGGAAAATAATTTTTTTAGGCAAACTTCGCTGTGAATTGGTAATTTATTACTAATTTTACAGCGAAGTTTTTGTTATGCTCATCGATCAGTTCATATCGTTCATCGAAGCAGAGAAACGTTTCTCGACTTTAACGGTTGAAGCCTACAGCCGCGATATGAGCCAATTTGCTGATTACTTACGAGATACATACGAAATCGATGACCTTACCAAGGTGGAAACTACGATGGTGAAGTCGTACATCGTCAAGTTGAAAGGGGAGGGGTTAGCCAACCGTAGCATTAATAGGAAGATCTCCACGTTGCGCACCTTTTATAAATACTGCCTCCGCGAAAACCTGTTGGAGAAGTCACCGATGACAGGTATAAAGGCCTTGAAGTTGCCCAAAACGTTAGTCAAGTTCGTCACGGAGACTGATATTAATAAGGTGTCGTTTGGCGATGAGGCCGATTTCCCCACCTGCCGCGACCGTCTGCTCTTTGAATTGCTGTATCAAACCGGGATGCGTCAGGCCGAGTTGCGCGGATTGCAGGATGGCGATGTTGACAAGATGGGTATGCAGTTGAAAATTCACGGCAAACGCAATAAAGACCGCATCGTTCCGTTATCAAGGGAGATGATTCAGATGATAAGCGAATACCAATCATTCCGTGATGCGACTTTTGCAGTGAAGGCTGACCGTCTGCTCCTGAACGACAAGGGGGAGACGATGACGCCGTCCTTTGTATATAATAAGGTGCATCACATGCTGGCAGGCGTGACCACGCTGAAGCAGAAGAGTCCGCACGTGCTTCGTCATACTTTCGCCACCCATCTTCTTGACGAAGGTGCCAGTCTCGTGGCCATCCAGAAACTTCTTGGGCATGAAAACTTGGCCACGACCCAGATTTATGCCCACAACACGATAGAGCAACTTAAGAAAATTCATAAACAAGCCCACCCGAAAGGGTGATTAAAAGAAAGGAGTTTATTATGAAAGTTTTGATCAATTCAGTTCACTTCAAGGCTGACCAAAAACTTGAAGACTTCATCACAGAGAAAGTGGAAAAGCTTTGCGCCAAGTACAGCGATGTGATTAGTGCCGAGGTTACGTTGAAACTCGACAACACCGATACACCCGAAAACAAGATTGCGGACATTCGTTTGGTTTTGCCTGGCGACGACCTTTACGCCAGCAAGCAAAGCAAGACTTTTGAGGAGTCTGCTGACGCCTGCATCGATGCATTGAAGAAACAATTGGAGAAATACAAGGGTAAAACTAGCAAATAATCCCTGCCGGAAAATCCCAAAAACTAACATTTGACCCATGAAGCCAGCCCGAAAATCAAGGACTGGCTTCTTTTTGGCCCAAAATCATTGTTATATAATAAACTGATTGTCAATTAAATATAAAATAAAAACGAATTTTTTTCGAAAAAAAGCAGAAAACGCATTGTCAATTCAGGAAAAAGGTCTATTTTTGCACACCTTTTCAGCGATGAGGAGGTGGCTAAAAAGAAGCAAATCGTTCTTTCACATCATGCCGGTATAACTCAGTTGGTAGAGTAGCTGATTTGTAATCAGCCTGTCGGCGGTTCGAGTCCGTCTACCGGCTCAGTTATTTGAAATATCGGGGGAGTCGCATAGTGGCAATTGCAACAGACTGTAAATCTGTCCGGGAATCCGTTCGGTGGTTCGAGTCCACCCTCCCCCACAGTCAAGCGGACAAGCGGAAGTAGCTC